>ERZ1292623.913-Hain-H51-01um-R1-913-length-29713-cov-8_pt1 | contig 29713 bp, 26 predicted proteins | sample MGYA00564398_ERZ1292623 | MGnify/ENA primary metagenome ERZ1292623 (study PRJEB36523, sample SAMEA6512633) | groundwater metagenome | collected 2019-01-07 | study: AquaDiva: Metagenomics assemblies of 32 groundwater samples
GCCGCTATCCCCTCTCCCTTTCCAATAAACCCCATCTTCTCATTAGTTGTTGCCTTTATATTTATAGCGCCTTTTGAGATTTTTGCAGCATCTGAAATCTTATCAATCATCTTATCAACATAAGGCGCAAACTTAGGCGCCTCAGCAATTATAACAGAATCTATATTTACTATGCTGTATCCCTTCTCATCAATAGTCTTAACACATCTCTTTAAAAGTTCAAGGCTTGATATATCTTTATATGCAGGGTCAGTATTCGGAAAGTGTCTGCCAATATCACCTTCCCCTGCTGCGCCGAGCAGTGCGTCGCATATTGCATGAAGCAGCACATCAGCATCTGAATGACCTGAAAGACCCATGCCGAATGGTATCTCTACGCCGCCTATTATAAGCCTTCTATCTTTACTAAATGAATGGACATCATAGCCAATGCCTGCCCTTATCATCCTTTGCCCCTGCTCTTATAAATCATCTCTGCAAATAGCATATCCTCTGGCGTGGTAATTTTTATATTCTCGTAGCTGTCCATAATAACCTTTACCTTATAGCCGAGACGCTCCACTAAAGAGGCGTCGTCAGTTCCATAGTAGTCATTGATATATGCCTTATTATACGCCTCATTTATGATCTTATATTTGAATGTCTGCGGTGTCTGGATAAGCCATAAGTGAGCCCTGTTCATTGTTGCCTCAACAAACATATCATTTGAAACCCTTTTTATTGTATCCTTTGCCGGAACGCCTGCTACGACACCGTCAAACCTTTTAGCAAGCTCAATAGACTGTTTTATAACATCCCTGCTGACAAAGGGCCTTACCCCGTCATGTACAATAACAAAGTCCTTATCATCAGAAAGCAGTTTCAGACCATTAAATACAGAATCCTGCCTCTCCTTTCCCCCTGCTATAACCCTTGTCACTTTATGTATCTTATATCTTTCAACTATGTTGGCAAGGCAAAACTCCTCTTCGCCTCTCGGCACAATAATTATTATCTCATTAACCTCATCTATCCCTTCAAATACCTTTAATGTATGCGCAAGCACAGGCATATCGCCAAGCATAAGAAACTGCTTCTGTCTATCCTTAGCCATCCTTTTTCCCATGCCTGCAGCAGGAATCAGGACAGATGCTTTATCATTCTTCTTGCCAGCCATAATCTATTACCCTTTTGCATAATGCATTTCTTCCCTGTCGCTCTCCTCTTTTAATCTTGTAAATATCATCCTTCCGGCAGTTGTCTGCAGAACGCTTGTAACAATCACCTCAACATTCCTGCCGATTAATCTCCTTGCCTCATCCACAACAATCATTGTCCCGTCATCAAGATATGCAACCCCCTGACCCGGCTCTTTTCCTTCCTTGAGTATAAAGACCTTCATGGTTTCGCCTGGAAGGACAATCGGCCTTAGGGCATTGCAAAGCTCATTTATGTTCAGCACTGTAACACCCTGCAGTTCAGCAATCTTATTAAGGTTCAGGTCATTTGTTATGACCTTTGCCTTCGTATCCTTTGCAAGGGCAACTAACTTTGAATCTACCTCTTTTATATTCGGAAAATCTTCATCAACAATATTAACTTCTATATTTGCTATCTTCTGCATCCTGTGAAGTATATCAAGCCCCCTCCTTCCCCTTGCACGTTTTAATGAATCAGAGGAGTCTGCAATATGCTGAAGTTCAACGAGGATAAACCTTGGAATAACAAATACCCCTTCCATAAATCCTGTCTCGCACAAATCCGCAATCCTGCCGTCAATTATCACACTGGTATCAAGGATTTTATTTGCTGTGCTGTATGTAGCAGGGCCGCTGATTATGCCCTTTAAGTTTGTAAACTTAACCTCGCTGCCAACCTTGATTCCAATAACTATGCCAAGATAGGTCATAATGCCTAAGAGAAAGGATTTTACCAAGATAATTATGCCTTGGCTGTCATGAAAGATTGAGTTAAACGGCGCTGAAATCAGGTATGCCGTGATTAATCCAATTACACCGCCTATAACAGCGCCGCTGATATACCTGACAGACGCCCTATTTAATGCAAGCTCAATCATGATGCCAATAGCGCTGACTATAATGCCAATAATAGCGCCGATTAAAGAAAAACCTGCAATACCTTCGTATCTTGAATATGTGACAGAACCTATTAAGATGCAAAGCAGAACAAAAATTCCTCGTATAATATTTATTCCCATAAGTCCTTCTCCCTTTATTAAAATTATCAATTTGCGATTTATACGGCAGAGTAAAAAGCTCCAGATGCAAGGCGGAGCGAGGCATCGCACCGCAGAACCCCCACCCTCCCCTCCCCCGTACTAAGGGGGAGGGTTAGGGAGGGGGTGAGGATGCGAGGCCGAAGCGACAACGCAGCAGATGGACTTTTTACGAAGCCGTAATTATTAGTCCGGTGTTATTGTTAAATACAACGTATTACCGCGCCTGTTTATTAATAATAATACTGTATCTTCTTTCTTAATCTTTGAAACAATATTCCTGTAATCAGCAGTATTGCTTATCCTTTTCTTATTAATCTCCTGAATCACATCGCCCCTTCGCATGCCTGCTTCTGCTGCCGGGCTCCCGGGCTCAACATAAGCAACTATAACCCCTTTTGTATTAGAAGGAAGCTCAAGCTGTCTTGCAATATCAGGTGTTACATTTTCAACCTTAATGTTTGCAAAAACATTTTTATAAGCATCAAATTCTTCCTTTTCCATACCCCTGCCCAATTTGGCAGCATCCTTTGGAAGTTCCCCGATTATAACATCTAATTCCTTTTCAGTCTTATCCCTAACCACCTTAATCTTGACCTTTGTCCCAATTGGTGTCTGGGCAATAATATTCCTTAAATGCGCTGCATTTTCAATATTCTTGCCATTAACGCTGATGATTACATCGCCGCGATGTATTCCGCCTTTTTCTGCAGGGCTGGCTTTTACAACATCATTTACAAGCGCGCCTCTTGCCTCCTTTAAACCAAATTGATTGGCAAGCTCTGAATTAAGCTGCTGTACAGAAACACCGAGCCACCCTCTGGTTACCTTTCCGGACTTAATAAGGCTGTCCATTACGCTCTTTACCATATTAGAGGGCACGGCAAAACCTATCCCCTGATAACCGCCGCTCTGGCTGAAGATTGCTGTATTAATGCCGATAAGCTCCCCCCTTATGTTTACCAATGCCCCTCCTGAATTGCCCGGATTTATGGCAGCATCTGTCTGGATAAAATCCTCATAATCTGCTATGCCAACATTAGCCCTTCCAACAGCGCTTATTATGCCCATTGTAACTGTCTGATTAAGGCCAAAGGGATTGCCAACAGCTATGGCAAACTCCCCTACCTGAAGCTTGTCAGAATCGCCCCACACAATTGTTGGAAGATTATTTTCCTCAATCTTAATAACAGCAATCTCTGTTTTTGGGTCAGCGCCGATCAGCTTTGCCTTAAACTCCCTTTTATCAGATAAAAACACCTTAATCTGCTCTGCATTGTCAACAACATGATTATTTGTGACTATGTATCCGTCTGATGATACTATAACACCTGAGGCAAGGCTCGGCCTCTTTTTCGGCTCACTTTCTCTTAAAAACTCATCCCCAAAAAACCTCCTGAAAAAAGGGTCGTCAAAAAATGGAGAGGCCTGCTGGCTTGGGGTCTTAATTAAAGTGGATATATTAACAACTGCTGGCGTCACTGCCTTTGCTATCTCAACAAATGCCTGGCCTGTCTGTGCAAGCTGTTCCGTTGCCTTTGGGGGAACAGGCTGGCTGTCCCTTGCCTGGCCAAACGGAATCAATCCATAGTGCGCAGAAAGGATTAAGCCAATCATCAAACCAACAAAAATAAGCAATATAGAATATAAAAGCCAATGAGTCCTATGATGCTTATGCATGAAGCCAGACCTCCAAAAACCTGAAAAAATTTATATTATAAACTTATCGTATTATATTATAATGTTATCAATAAAGTAAATATTTTTATTTGACATTTCAGTATATATAACAATATAATCTCTTATTGTAGGCTTTATGCCAGCCTGTATGGGCATGGCATGCCCATACTATAAAAATACAGAAAGGAGCAGTATCTAAATGAAAAGAATAATAGTAGTAGTCATCAGCCTTCTTGCAGTGGTAGGGGCGTTAAATTTAACGCCCCTACAAAATGCCAATGGAGAGGAGAAAAAGAAGATGCAGACGCAAAAAAAAGAAAGGATTGCAGTGATTGAAACAAATAAGGGGACAATTAAGTTTAAGCTCTTTGAGAATGACGCGCCAATCACAGCAAAGAACTTTATAGACCTTGCAAATAAAGGCTTCTATAATAATCTTAAATTCCACAGGGTAGAGCCTAATTTTGTTATACAGGGCGGGGACCCGAAGGGAGACGGTTCAGGCGGGTCTGAAAAAACAATACCGCTTGAGGTTACGCCAAAGCTTAAACACGATTCTGCAGGCGTTGTTGCAATGGCAAGGGCAAATGATCCAAACAGCGCATCAAGCCAATTCTACATCACACTTGCTGCCACTCCATCCCTTGATATGAATTATGCGGTATTTGGAAAGGTTGTTGAAGGGCTTGATGTAGTAAAGAATATCAGGGTTGGAGATATAATGAAAAGGGTAACAATAGCTGATAAATAATATCCGATAAATTAACTGATGACTGTTAAAAAATCAGCAAAAACAAAAAAGGGCATCGCAGCATCTGACAATACTTCTAAAAAAAAGAGTATGCTGGATGCCCTTATCCGTGAAAACAAAATACTCACAACAATAAATAACATTGCAATTGATATTGGAAGGCCTCTTCACTTAGAAGAGCTCTTAAACACTGCGCAGGAAGAGATACTAAACCTTTTAAAGATTAATAAATCTATAATCTACCTTGTAAAGAATAATAGATTAGAGGCAATAACATACCGCGGTATTAACGAGAACTCAGTCAGACAGGTTAAGACAATAAATATTGGCAACGGGCCTGCTGGAAAGGCTGTTAATACAAAAAAAATAGTAATAATTGATGATATTTCATCCTCTCATTGCGAGATAATGAATATCTCAGAGATAAAGGGGGTAAAAGGATGCATATTTATACCTTTAAAATCAAAAGAGAGGGTTATGGGAGTATTAACTCTATGCCTTGAAAGGCCAAATCCTATAATCAAAGAGATAAATCTTCTTGAATCAATAAGCAATCATGTAGGCACATTAATAGAAAATGCGCTTTTGTTCAAGGAAAAAGAGCAGGCTTATGAAGAGCTTAAGGCAATACAGGATAGGCTTGTACAGATGGAGACGCTCACTGCAATTGGAAAATTAACAACAGGATTAGCGCATGAGATTGCTACACCGCTAAATATTATCTCAGGCAGAGCAGAATACCTTCTATCTGAACTTGGCGAAACCGATATAAGATCAGAAAATCTTAAAGTAATCATTTCGCAGATTGAACGAATAACAGAATTAGTAAAGAGGCTTCTGACGCTTGCAGGCAGCGAAAAGGCAAAGATAGAGAATGTAAACATAAACAATGTTATCAGCGACATGCTCGCCTTTATGGAGAGAAAGATTATAAACACCGGCATAAATATTGAAACCTTTCTTGGTAACAATCTTCCATTTATAAAAATCAACCAGCACAGGCTGCAGCAGGTATTTATTAATATCATTTCAAATTCCATTGATGCAACACAAAGAGGCGGAAAAATATCATTGAGAACCTATTTAATCATGGAAGAGACCAAACCCAACATCATGCCATCACGGCATCGTTCTTTTATCTGCACAGAGATATCTGATACCGGCTGCGGCATAGAAGAAAAACATCTTAATAAGATTTTTGACCCTTTCTTTACAACAAAAAAGTCAGGAGAAGGCACTGGCCTCGGCTTAGCTATTACAAAGAGCATTATAGAGGAATACGGCGGCGATATAGAGGTAAAGAGCAGCGCTGGCAAAGGCACAACATTTATTATAAGGCTGCCTGCAGAGGAATAATATGGAAAGCATACTTATAATAGAAGACGACATAGAGATGATTGAATTACTAAGGGATTATCTTAAAAAAAATGGATACAAGGTAGACTCTGCCAGTAATGGCAGTGATGCAATAAGAAATGTAGAAGAAACAGATTATGACCTGATTATAAGCGACCTGATGATGAAGGAGATAAACGGCCTTGACCTGTTAGAAACAATCAAAAAGATAAGGAATGATGCTGTAGTTATAATAATAACTGCCTTTGGAACAATTGAGACAGCGGTAGAGGCAATAAAACGCGGGGCATACCATTTTATTACAAAGCCGTTTAAGCTGTCAGATATGAATATAATAATTGAAAAGGCTATTGAAGAAAAGCGAATTAAAAAAGAGAATCTCCTTTTAAGAGAGGCTGTTGAAAAGAGATATCAATTTGAAAATATCATTGGAAGAAGCAAGGCAATGCTTGAGGTCTTTGAGCTTATTAAAAGGGTATCTGCAACAAACAGCAATGTTATCATATACGGAGAAAGTGGAACAGGAAAGGAGCTTGTTGCAAAGGCGGTACATTTTAACAGCCCGAGGAAAAAGATGCCCTTTATTGCAATAAACTGCAGCGCTATACCTGACGGCCTGCTTGAGAGCGAGCTATTTGGGCATCTGAAGGGTTCTTTTACAGGCGCACATATTACTAAAAAGGGCCTGTTTGAAGAGGCAAACGGAGGAAGCATCTTTTTAGATGAGATTGGAGATATGAGCCTAAACCTTCAGGCAAAGCTCTTGCGTGTTATAGAGAATAAAGAGATACGGCCTGTTGGCGGAAATGAATTCAAAAAGGTTGACACAAGAATCATTGCTGCTACGCATAAGGATATTGAAAACGAGGTTAAAAAAAATCTGTTCAGAGAAGACCTTTATTACAGGCTCAATGTAATTCCGATTAAACTTCCAAACCTTGCTGAGCGAAAAGATGATATACCAATTTTAGCGGAGTATTTCCTAAAGAAATATTCTCTTGAGATAAATACAGCAGTAAAAGGCATTAATAAAGAGGCGGTGGATATATTAATAAGGCATAACTGGATAGGAAATGTAAGGGAGCTTGAAAATGTAATTGAGCGGTCTGTTGCCTTATCAAGGCATTTTGTCATCCAGCCGACAGACCTGCCTGATTATCTGCAGAAAAATGAGGCTAATATACTAAAGAGCGCAGTAGAAAAAAGGATTCGCTTAAATGAATTTGAAGAATTTTATATAAAAAGCATATTACATGAGGTAGACGGCGACAAGAACAAGGCAGCGGCAATATTAGGTATAAATAAAAGGACCCTTTACAGAAAGATGAAAAAATGAGCAATGTAATAACAATGATACTTGCCGGAGGAGCCGGCACAAGGCTTGAGCCTTTAACAAAAGAGAGGGCAAAGCCGGCTGTCCCATTTGGAGGCCGCTATCGCATTATTGACTTTGTTTTAAGTAACTTTGTCAATTCCGGTTTTTTCAAGATAAAGATATTAACACAAGTCATGGCATCATCCCTGATTGAGCATATAGACCGCGCATGGCAGCTATCCTCTGTAGTAGGACAATATATTAACCCTGTGCCGGCACAGATGAGAAAAGGCGCCCACTGGTATCTCGGCACCGCAGACGCAGTATATCAAAATCTGAATATCCTCCGTGATGAAGAGCCTGACTATGTCTGCATCTTTGGAGGCGACCATATTTATAAGATGGATGTAGGACAGATGCTCCGTTATCATATACAGAAAAAGGCGGATGTAACTGTAGCAACTGTGCCGGTGCCGGTTTCTGAGGCGTCTGCCTTTGGCGTAATTGATATTGAAAAGGACTGGAGGATAAAGGGATTTGAAGAGAAACCAAAGATCCCAACGTCCATACCAGGAAGGCCCAAGAAGGCGCTTGCATCAATGGGAAATTATATCTTTAATCCAAGGATATTGATAGAAGAGCTTGAAAGAGATGCAGCCAATAAGGATTCTTCACACGATTTCGGCAAGGACATCCTTCCTTCAATGATCAATAACAGAAACGCCTTTGCCTATAATTTTACCGCAAATACAATAACAGGCATGTCAAAGGCTGAAAGGGGCTACTGGCGCGATGTAGGAACAATAGATTCATACTGGACAGCCAATATGGACCTGATAACTGTTACGCCTCTCTTTAATCTTTACAATTACAAATGGCCTATCAGGACATATTATCCGTCTTACCCTCCTGCAAAATTTGTCTTTGCAGAGAAAGGACAAAGAATGGGGATTGCAACAGACTCCATGGTCTGCGAGGGATGCATAATCAGCGGAGGACATATAGATAAGAGCATCCTCTCGCCGCGAGTCAGGATAAACAGCTATTCATTTGTAACAGAATCTATTTTAATGGAAGATGTTGAGGTTGGAAGATACGCAAAGATCAAGAGGGCAATTATTGATAAAGGCGTAAAGATTCCATCTGATATGCGGATAGGCTATGATATTGAAGAGGACAAGAAAAGATTCTATGTTTCGCCGAATGGGATTGTAGTTATATCAAAAGGAACCATCCTTGAGTAAACATCTTAAAATAGCGTTTCTCTGGCACATGCACCAGCCCTGTTATATTGACCCTTTAACAAACAGGACATCAATGCCCTGGGTAAGGCTTCATGGGGTAAGGAGCTATTACGACATGATTACAATACTGGATGAGTTCCCCGGCATCAGGGTTAACTTTAATCTTGTGCCAGCCCTCTTAAAACAGCTTGCTGCATATACAGACAATAATATAAAAGATACTTTTTTGGAGCATTCAATAAAATCTGCATCAGATTTAACTGAAGCTGAAAGAAGGTTTATCCTTACCAATTTCTTTATGATAAATTGGGAAACTGCAATTGTGCCTCACAAAGGCTATCTGCGTCTGCTTGAAAAAAGGGGCAGGCATATATATCATAATACAATAGACGACGCAATAAAAAGCTTTACTGATAATGATATAAGGGATCTGCAGGCATGGTTCAACCTCGCATGGTTTGGTTTTAAGGCAGATGAGAAATATGAAGAGATAAGAGAGCTAAAGAAGAAGGGAAGAAGCTTCTCTGAGGATGAAAAAAACAGCATCCTTAATATACAGTCAGAAATATTAAAAAAAATAATCCCTCTTTATAAGTCAGCAGAGGAAAGGGGGCAGATAGAGATTAGCACATCTCCATTTTATCATCCCATTATGCCTCTTCTATATAATACAGAGATTTCAAGACGCTCCCTTCCTGACAATCCCATGCCTGAAAAATTCAGCAACCCTGATGATGTCAGCTCTCAGATAAGATTGGCAATAGAGTATCATGAAAAGGTCTTTGGCAAAAGGCCTAACGGCATATGGCCTTCTGAAGGCTCTGTATGCCCTGAGATTATCCAGATTTTACACAACTCAGGCATAAAATGGACTGCCACAGATGAAGGCATCCTCTTTAAGACAATTGGAAAAAAGGACAAGGCAGGATATTTATACAAGCCTTATAAGGCAATCTACCATGATAAAGATGTAGCAGTTATTTTCAGGGACCAGGGGCTCTCAGACCTTGTTGGGTTTACATATTCCAAAAACCCGCAGGCTGCTGCTGCAAATGACCTTATCCAGCACTTTTATGAGATAAAAAATGCCTTATCAGGCGATTCCCATCTTGTTTCAATAATACTTGACGGCGAAAACCCATGGGAGCACTATCCAAACAATGGCAGTGATTTCCTGCGAAATCTTTATAAAGGCCTGTCAGATGCAGAAGGGCTTGAGACTGTAAGGATTAATGACTATCTTAATGAAAACCCGCCTTCAGATACACTGGAGAATATCCATTCAGGCTCATGGATTAACAGCAATTTTTCTATATGGATAGGCTCGTATGAGAAAAATCTTGGATGGGACTATTTAAAAAGGACAAGGGAATTTTTAAAAGAGGCAGAGGGCGCAGGACAATATTCTTTAGATGATATAAACAAATGCTATGAATCTATATATATGGCAGAGGGAAGCGACTGGTTCTGGTGGTATGGGGATGATTTTTTCAGCGATAATGACGAGGAGTTTGACAGGATATTCAGGACGCATCTTTCCAATGTTTACAGAATATTAAAAAATGACGTGCCGTCTTATCTTGAAACACCGATTATACAGTTCCATGAGGTAAGGCCTGAAAAGGTGCCGGTTGGTTTTATAACACCTTTAATTGACGGAAGGGTAACAGATTATTTTGAATGGCTTGAGGCAGGCTGTATACTAAGCGCCAGGCACAGGGGCACAATGTATAAGACAGAGAGATTCCTTGAGGAGATATATTACGGCTTTGACCTGAATAAACTCTACATACGCATTGACCCGATTCTTAATATAGAGCTTGAAGAAGATTTAAAGGCAGAGATCATCATCTTTGACAATGAAGAGTTTAGATTAGTATTCCCATTTGGGAAAAGGGATGTAAGTTCATACAAGCTTATCAGGGCATTTAACGGCAAGACAGAGAAGATAAAGGATATAGAAAGCATCAAGGCAGACAAGATAATTGAATTATCCATCCCATTTTCTGAATTAAACCTAAAAACAGGGGAAAATGTAAAGATAAATATAAAACTTGAAAAAAATGATATTGAAATAGAGCGTTACCCCCAGAAGGGTTTTATACTGCTCACTGTGCCTGATGAAAATTTTGAAAGAATCATGTGGAGGGTTTAATGGCAAAGATAAATCTTCTCCTTGGCATACATAATCACCAGCCTGTTGGAAACTTTGACAATGTGTTTAAAGATGCGTATGAAAAATGCTATCTCCCCTTCATCCAAGCCCTTGAAAGCCATCCAAAGATAAGGCTCACGCTTCACTACACAGGACCTTTATGGGAATGGATAGAATTTAATGCGCCTGATTTTTTTGAAAGGATTAATGCCCTTGTTAGTAAAAATCAAATAGAGCTCCTGACAGGCGGATTTTATGAACCAATTCTGCCGATGATACCTGAGACAGATGCAATAGGCCAGATAAGGCTGCATACAAGGTTTATAAAAGAAAGATTCGGATATAACCCAACAGGACTATGGCTTGCTGAAAGGGTATGGGACCCTTCCCTGCCAAAAACCCTTTCTGCTTCAGATATAAGATATACTATCCTTGATGAATCGCATTTTACATATGCAGGGCTGAAACACAAAGATATTTATGGCTACTATCTGACCGAAAGGGAAAACTCTGCCATAGCAATATTTCCAATTGATAAAACCCTCAGATATTTTATTCCTTTTAAGCTGCCTGAAGAGACAATAGATTACCTTAAAAGAACCGCAGACGAAAAAGGGGAGATAGGCATTACATATGCAGACGACGGAGAGAAATTCGGCGTGTGGCCCGGCACATATAAATGGGTCTTTGAGGAGAGATGGCTTGAGAGGTTTTTTGCCAGCCTTGATGAAAATTCTGACTGGATTAATCTTATGACCTTTAGCGAGTTCCTGAATAAATATCCTCCAACTGGCAGGGTTTATCTGCCTACTGCATCTTATGAAGAGATGATGGAATGGGCATTGCCTGCAGAGGCAATTGAAGAATATGAAAAGACGATTGAGGAGCTAAAGGCAGCAGGCAGATTTGAGGATTATAAGCCTTTTATCAGAGGCGGTTTCTGGGATAATTTTCTTGCAAAATATCCAGAGGCAAACAATATGCACAAGAAGATGCTGTATGTAAGCAAGAAGGTAAACAGCGCTTTTAAAGTTAATGATATAAAGGGAGAGGCTGCAAAAAAGGAGCTTTACCGCAGCCAGTGCAACTGCGCATACTGGCACGGCCTGTTCGGCGGACTCTATCTTAATTATCTGAGACATGCTGTTTATAAACACCTTATTCTTTCAGAAAATGCAGCAGATGAAAAAATGCACAAAGAAAAGGATAGCTATCTTGAAGCTGAAACAATTGATTACAACAGCGATGGATTCAAAGAGATATTAATCAGCAATCCATATATAAATGCCTATTTATCACCTAACTACGGAGGCAGTATTATTGAGATAGACTCTAAACCAAAGGCATTTAATATCTCAAATCTCATTGCAAGGCGCAAGGAGGGCTATCATTATAAATTAAAGGCTGCAGAAAATAACACAGGCAGTTCAGCAGAGCCTGTCTCAATACATCATATAGTAAAATCCAAAGAAGAGGGGCTTGAAAGGCTTTTGTATTATGACTGGCACAACCGATACTCTTTTTTAGACCATTTTGTTGATTCATCTACAACACTTGAGGCATTTACAAGATGTAATTATAAAGAGCTCGGTGATTTTGTAAATCAACCATATACTATTGAAGAATTTTCCTTTTTTAAAGACAGGGCAGATGGTTATATAATTTTTAAGAGAGACGGGGCTGTCTATACTGGAAAAAATACTATTCCTATAACTGTTAGAAAAAGATTTTCCTTTAATGAAAATAGTGGTATGATAAATGCAAGTTATTCCTTGACAAACAGGGGAACAATTCCCATTGAATCCTTCTTTGGCATAGAATTTAATTTTACACTTTTAGCAGGAAATGATGAAAGCAGGTATTTCATCCTTCAGGACAAGGAAGGTGAAAAAAGGCAGATGGCAGTATCAGGTGATTTTGATGACATTAATAAAATTTCCCTTGTTGATGAATGGTCCGGAATAAAAGTGGATTTATCATATTCTGTAAGCTCAAGATTGTGGATATATCCAGTAGAAACCATATCGCAGTCTGAGGAAGGTTTTGAACGCATATATCAGGGGACATCATTTTTGCCTTCATGGAGATTGAACCTGAAGCCAAAAGAGAAATGGGAGACAGGGATAAGAATAGATATTAGTGAATATCATAAATAATTTTGTTGCCTACGGAATGACAATTTACTGAAAGCAATCAGTTAGTCGGAGGAGAATAATGCCTGAATTAAGAAAAGACCCTATCATCGGCAGATGGGTTATAATATCTACAGGACGGGGGAAGAGGCCGTCCAATTTTACACATAAACGGGAGGATATACTAAAAGGAGGCTTCTGCCCATTCTGCCCTAATAACGAGGATAAGACGCCGCCAGAGGTGCTTTCCTATAGAAACGATGGTTCAAAGCCAAATACGCCAAACTGGTCTGTTCGGGTTGTGCCGAATAAATTCCCTGCGCTCCAGATTGAAGGTTATCTTCACAGGGAAGGCGTCGGCATCTTTGACAAAATGAGCGGTATCGGCGCACATGAGGTCATTATTGAATCACCAGAGCACAACGAAAGCCTTGCAACCCTCCCCATTAAACAGGTTGAGAATGTCCTCTGGGCATTCAGGGACAGGATGATGGATTTAAAAAAGGATACAAGATTCCGCTACATATTAATATTCAAGAATCAGGGCTTTGAGGCAGGCGCAACTCTGGAGCATCCTCATTCACAGCTCATTGCCCTGCCAATTATCCCGAGCCTGGTAGCAGAGGAGATGAAAGGCGCAAAGGAATATTATGAATATAAGGAGAGGTGCATATTCTGCGATATTGTTCGTCAGGAGACAACAGACAGGAGCCGTGTTGTTGCAGAAAACAATGAATTCGTAACCCTCTCACCTTATGCCCCAAGGTTCCCCTTTGAAACATGGATACTGCCAAAGATACATGATTCATCTTTTGAGGACATACAAAAGCAAAATATGGAGAATCTTGCAAGGATACTTTCTGAATCATTAAAGAGGATGAGCAGGGTATTGAATGACCCGCCTTATAATTTCATCATCCATAACTCTCCTTTAAAAGACGGGAAATCAACATACGAAGACTATTATCACTGGCACATTGAGATAATGCCAAAACTAACGCATGTTGCAGGCTTTGAGGCAGGCTCTGGTTTTTATATCAACCCAACCCCTCCTGAAGAAGCAGCAAGGTACCTTAAGGAAGCAGAGATATGAAGATAGTCTTTGTATCATCAGAGGCAGCGCCGTTCTCAAAAACAGGAGGCCTGGCTGATGTTGCTGCTGCCCTGCCAAAGGCATTAGAAAAGCTTGGTCATAAGGTTTACATAATTACTCCAAAATATAAGACCATAGATGAGAAAAAATTTGACCTCGTATCCACAGGCAGGCATATTGAGGCGCCCATATCAAGTAAAAAGGCGTCTGCTCAGATATTAAGCGGAAGGCTCGGGAAAGACATAACTGTTTATTTTATCAAAAAGGATGAATATTATAACCGCGATTATATCTATTCAACCCCTGAGGGAGACTATCTTGATAATGCAGAACGATTTGTATTCTTTTCTAAGGCAGCGCTTGAGGCAATAAATGTACTTGATTTAAATCCTGATATAATCCACTGCCACGACTGGCAGACAGGACTCGTGCCTTTATTCTTAAAGACCCATTATAAAGACTATACTGCTTTTCAAAAAGTCAAAACTATTCTTACTATACACAATCTTGGCTATCACGGTTTATTCTGGGCATTAGATATGCATCTTCTGAATCTCGGACCAGAATATTTTGCACCGCAATATTTAGAATTCTTCGGCAAGATAAGCTTCTTAAAAGCAGGCATTGTTTTTTCAGATGTTATTACAACGGTAAGCAAAAAATACCGTGAAGAAATACAGACTCCAGAATATGGTTACGGCTTTGAAGGCCTGCTAAAAGAAAAAGCAGAAAAGCTCTTTGGCATTACTAATGGAATTGATTATGATGAGTGGAACCCTTCAAAAGATAAATTTATAATTGAAAACTACACAATAGATAATTTGAAGGGAAAAAAATCCTGCAAAAAAGACTTGCAAAAAACATTCAACCTTCCACAATCGCCGGATACCCCTGTAATCGGGTTGATATCAAGGCTCAGCAGCCAGAAGGGATGGGATATATTTTCAGAGGCAGCAGATGATTTGATGAAGATAGATATCCAGTTTGCAATACTTGGAACAGGAGATGAGAAATACCACCATATTGTAAAAAATCTCTCTGATAAATATCCTGATAAGATTAGCGCAATGATAACCTTTGATGACACTCTTGCACACAAGATTGAGGCAGGCGCTGATATGTTTCTGATGCCTTCAAGATATGAACCATGCGGCCTGAATCAGATGATAAGCCTTAGATATTGCACAATACCAATTGTAAGGGCAACCGGCGGACTTGATGATGTTATAAAAGATTATGATTCTAAAAATAGAGAGGGAAATGGATTTAAGTTTAGAGAGTATTCATCAAAGGAATTAATAGCTTCCATCAAAAAGGCATTGAAGATATACAACAACAGGGTTGAGTGGGATAATATTATAAAAAATAGCCTAAAAGATAATTATTCGTGGGATAAATCAGCAATAGAGTATGATAGACTCTATAGACAACTCCTCTTAAAATAGAAAAATTTACCATCTTATATCTATGTCATTTTGCGTCATGAGATGGACAAAACTGTCATTAAATGTCTATCCCCTTATAAAATAAAGAAATTACAATATTTTTGAGTAGTTAATAGCTATTTTTGTGACAAAACATACATTCCATCTATTTTCTTAATCCCTGCTTCTAAAGACAGAAGTCTTTTATAAACAATGGGTTATAGGATTATCGGAATGAATAAAAAATATGGCATAATTCTTGCTTATATTATAAATGTCTAATTATCTTTAAATCCTGCAATAAGAGAGAGGGAAATGAAAAAAGAAAAGATAAATATATTGGCTGTTGATGATGATAAAGAATTCTTAACCCTCCTCCACGATGTACTGAAAGACGAGGGTTATGAAATATCCGTAGCTGAAAGTATGCCTGATGCAATAAAAAAGGTAAAGGATATATTGTTTGACCTGATAATAACAGATAAGAATATGCCTGAGCCAAAGGGCGCTGACCTTATTAATGAGATTAAATCAATCAGCCCTGCTTCCAAAATAATTGTTCTTACTGGATTCGGAGACGTGGAATCGTATCTTGAACTGATGAATCTTGGTATTTATGATTATCTAAACAAGCCCGTTAAAATGTCAGAATTAAAGATAACAATAAGACGGGCATTAAATCTCCAAAATGCAGCTTAGAAAGGAGGCAACAATGAGCAGAAATCTTTTGATTTATGCCAGCGGGTGGGAGGAGAGTTTAGGTAAGGCAATCCTGAAGATAAGAATAGAAGACGAAGAAGATCAAAAGGTCCTGAAAAAAATCAGTCATGTAATTGATGCAAAGGACATGATTGAGGCAGAATATGAGGCATTTATCCACAGCCTATTTAACGCCTATATGCTTCATGCAGAGCGGGTAAGATTTATATCGAACAATAAAGAGTTTGTAGATCAGTTGAATAAGCGGGTTAAGGGAAACGGCTCATTGAGGCCAATGAAAGAACAGTCAAAAAAATTGATAAAAGGCTTCAAAGAGGTAAGGATAGAATTCCTTGAACCAGTAAAAGAGATGGCAATGGCAAGTTAAATATTACTTAAATAGCGCCTTCCCAGACAAGAGGGCACAACATGTTTCCAAACTTCCCCCCCGTGTTGTAAAGACCGTAGACCTCCCTTAACTTCCTCGCAGGGGTCAGGTCTACGGCCAGTGCCCTTGATAAAAACCCACAAAGCAGATAGTAAAATCACTATAATATGTACAATAAACCAGAATAATATCTGGCATGGAAATGATCTTATTTGCCCCTCTTTCTTCTCTCCCATCTTGTCCTTTTTAAGAGCTTTTTGTGCTTATGCTTGCTCATCTTCTTTATTCTCTTTTTAACTACGCTTCCCATAAATCACCTCCTTTACACTTTATATGCTTATTTATATCAGATTATTGTGTTATTAATTTAATAAACACCCTTCTGCTTCGGGGGCCGTCAAATTCGCAAAAGAATATTGACTGCCATGTGCCTAATATCAGCCTTCCGTCTTTAATAAAAACTGACTCAGATGCTCCAATAATGCTTGCCTTTATATGCGCTGCAGAATTTCCCTCAGTATGCCTATAATTCCCATTTAATGGCACGATCTCATTCAGCTTTGTTATGATGTCCCTTATAACATCAGGGTCAGCATTTTCATTAATTGTTACAGCCGCAGTTGTATGCGGCACATAAACATAACAGACACCCTCTTTAATGCCTGATTTATCTATCACCCCTTGCACCTGAGATGTTATATCAATAAACTCTATCTTAGACCTTGTTTTGATATTTATATCAGATAACATAATTTCTAAAAATAGAAAATATCAATAATTAATTTCTTTGTCAACAGATTTTACCCCGCCTCTGCCTCATACTTTCGTATATTACAACAGCAGCAGAAACAGCTACATTCAATGACTCCACATCTCCAGACATAGGTATTTTCAACTGCATATCCATTAATCTTCCTATCTCAACAGGCAGGCCTGCTGCCTCATGGCCAAAGGTCAAGATAATCGGTCCTGTAAGGTCTGCATTAAAATACTCTTCCTTTGCCTTTGGAAAAAATCCAATGCTTTTGTAATCCAAGTCCTTTACCTTTTTTATAAAGTTAGAGGCATCATCAATCTTTGCAATCGGCATCCTGAATATTGATCCCATTGTAGCCCTTACTGTTTTAGGATTATAAGGGTCAACCGTGCCATCTGTTATAATGATACCTTTAACACCTCCAGCCTCTGCTACACGGATTATTGTTCCAAGATTTCCAGGGTCCTGCAGCTTATACAAGAGCAATATTATGCCATTTGCTCCATCAAATAGTTTATCATCTTGATAAAATCCCTTTTTAACAACAGCAATTATCCCTTGATGGGTTACCACATCAGAAAGATAATCCACGATTGAATCAGCCGTATGAATAACATCTAAACCAAGTCCCTTTATCTTTTTAATAAAAGGCCCATTTGTCTTTGATTTACAAAATTTATCAGATATAAAAACATACCTAATCAGAGAACCGCTATTTACAGCCTCTTCAACAAGCTTTATACCTTCGCATATAAAAAGGTCTGATTCAGCAGCCCTTTTAGATTTTAAAAGATGAACGGATTTTACAAGCGGGTTTAATTTGCTTGTTATCTTCGGAAGGTTTTTCATCTAAATTATAATCAGCCTGTGCTGCTTACTATTGCAATAGAGAGTTCGCCTTTCGCTATTATCCTATCCCCAGCCCGTGCTTTGCCAGTAAATCTAAATAGATTGCCAAATTTTTGTGTCAACTCAATGTCAAAAAAAAGCCTGTCGCCAATATGGATCTCTTCTAAAAAAGAAAAATCCTTTACTTCAATCAGATAACCAGAATAATCCCCTGCTCTGTGCTGATTATTAAAGGATAGTGTGATGCCTGCAACCTGCGCCATAGCTTCAATAACCAACGATGGAGACATTAAAAGTATATCTTCATCAGAAGTAATGGCTTTTAAACCTGTTGCCTTTTTTCCAGGAGACAGATCTATAATTTTGTCTACAAATAAAAAGGGATAACGGTGTGGGAGGATATTGTATATCTCCTCCACCCCCACTTTCATTATCCCTGCATCCATAAATAAGCTTTTAAGCCTGACCTTTCGTTTTATTAATATATGCAACAAGGGCATTAACAGAGGCAAATGCCTCCCTGCCCACATCCTCATCAGGAATTGATATGCCGAATTCCTGCTCAAGGCCTACTACCAATTCAAGGGCGTCAATGGAATCCAGTCCAAGCCCCTCTCCAAATAAAGGCGCATCGTCTTTGATAGTCTTAGGATCAATTGTTAATTTCAGTCTTCGTATGATAAGGTCCTTGACCTTATCATTTAAACCCTGTGCTACTCCTTCCAACAAAGGCTTCCCCCTTTCATATTTAAATCGCAATCCCGCCGTCTGCGCTGATTATCTGACCTGTTATGTATGACGCCTCATCTGAGGCAAGAAATATTACAACATCAGCAACCTCTTCAGGCCTGCCGAATCTTCCCAATGGAATCATGCCTAACAGCTCATCATGAATCTTTTGCGGGATTGTTTTTAACATCTCGGTTTCTATTACGCCAGGCGATACAGCATTTACATTTATTTTAAAATTTGCAAGCTCCCTTGCAAGCGACTTTGTGAAGCTGATAATTCCGCCCTTTGATGCAGAATAATTTGTCTGTCCTGCTCGGCCAGTTATAGCGCTGGGTGAAACAATATTTATTATCTTGCCGCCCTTCTGTGCAATCATCTGCCGAACTACAGCCCTGCAGCAGTTAAAGACGCCCTTTAGGTTAGTTGCAATTACCCTGTCCCAGTCCTCCTCCTTCATAAGCATAAGGTATCCGTCTTTTATTACCCCTGCGTTATTTACAAGGATGTCTATTCTACCATAAACCTTCATGGTTTGGTCAAGCATTTCTTTTGTTGCTATTGAAGAAGCCACATCAGCCTTTATTGCGATAGATTCTCCTCCTGCCTTTTTAATCTCATCTGCCACAGCCTCTGCTGCGGTGCTGTCACTGCTGTAATTTATCACAATTTTAGCCCCTGCCTTTGCAAAATCAAGGCAAATAGCACGGCCAATGCCCTTTGAACCGCCTGTAACAAGTGCAACCTTATCTTTTAATATCATTTAAAATATCCTCTGTTGCCATCACCTTTACTTTTCTGTCAATCCACTGAATCATTCTATATAATGCCCTTTCAGGCCCGACCTCTATAAATGTGTCAATGCCATTATTGATCATCATCTGAATTGTATCTTTCCACATTACAGGATTATACAACTGTTCAGCAAGCAGCCTCCTTATTTTATCCTTATCCTTTGTAATCTGACCATTCATATATGAAACAACCGGAACCTCAGAATCCTTAATATCTACTGACTTAAGATATTCATAAAACCGGTCCCCTGCCCTCTTCATTAAAGGCGTATGAAATGGTAGGCCAACATTGAGGGGAATAATATGTAAGGCGCCTTTTTCCTGTGCAAGTCTTTCAGCAGCCCTTAAGCCGCCCTCAATTCCAGATACAATTATCTGTCTCGCTGCATTTATATTGCTTATCCAGACATCGCCTTCTTTTCTTGCTTCATTACAGATTGCCTCAACATCATCATTAAGAAGCCCTATTATTGCAATCATCCCGCCTTTTCTGGTGCCGATCTCCACCTCCATTAATTTAGCAGCCTCTTTTACTATTGCAAGGCCTGTTACAAAATCCATTGCACCGCCTGCTACAAGCGCAGAATAAAAACCGAGGCTGTAGCCAGTAACAATTGCAGGGTCAAGGGTGTTGGGTGTAGGGACAAGGGTATGAGAACACGAATTACCCATGACCCATGACCCATAACCCATGACCCTATCTTTAAGAAGCATTAAGTGAATGTGGTTATTAACATAAACAGCAATCTGGGCAGTAATATCCTTGTTAAGTTCTTCTGCCGGGCCTTCGTGGCAAAGCTTTTTCAAATCAAATCTGAGTAAATCATTAACCTCATTATAAAAACTTCTTACACTGTCAAATTTATCATATAAAAGGCTCCCCATGCCAACATATTGAGAACCCTGTCCGGGAAAGACATAGGAAATCTTGTTCATTTCTTGCTGACTCCCCTAACATATTCCCACAAAGGTCCTAAGGCGCCGTACTTCCTAAGCATCTTTTGAATCTTTTCTGTCATCCTGATATTCCTGCCAGGAAGTATCCAATGGGAAAGGCCTAAAGAAAAATCTTCTACTGTTTCTACTAAATTGTCCCTTACATCCTTTGCAATATAAAAATATGGCGTCAATGATAAATCCTTTTCAGGTATCATCCCCTCTTCCTCTGCTATCTTTGCAAGTGTTGTATTTGGATACATCCTTATACCTGTCATTGCAACAACTGCCTTCGGATTAAGAGCCTCTATATTTTCCAATGTCTCTTTTAATGTATCTTTTGTCTCACCAGGGCCGCCTAAAAGAAGGCTCTGGCATACAGAAAGCCCAGCATTATTACATATCCTTGAGGCATCTTTCAAGACATAAAGATTAAAATTCTTGCCCATACTCTTTAGCATCTTCTCAGAGGCAGCATCTGTTCCAAGGTCAATCCCTGTGCAGCCTGCCTTTACCATCAAATCAACGAGCCTTTCAGTAATAAAACCCGGATTTGCATAACAGCTCCATTTTATCTTTAACCTTCTGTTAATCAGCTCCCTGCATATCTCCTCTGCATGGCTTATAGGATAATTAAATACATTATCCACTACAAAAACATGCGAAAGGTTATATTCATTTTCAAGCAACTCAAATTCATCTACAGCAAGCCTTGGCGAGCGAAGCCTCACATCAGAGCCCTCTACCAATGGATATGTGCAGTAGATGCATTTGAAATAGCATCCCCTTTTTGTCTGGATGTTCCCGCTGCCCCCGTCTTTTAAGTAGCGGGTATTATCAAGAAGCACCCTTTCAGGCATTGAAAGGCAGTTGAGGTCTTTTATTACCCTGATAGGATTTTTAACAATCCTGTTTCCTTTTCTATAAATAAGGCCAGAGATAGTTTCAAAACCATTACTGTTCCTGATTTTTTCTAATAATTCAGGAAAGGTTTCCTCACCCTCCCCTATTATTCCAAAGTCTGCTTTTAAGGAATCAAGGAGCATTTCAGGCATAATAGTAAAACCAGAGCCGCCCAATACTATCTTTGCATTTGATGATTCCTTGCAAGTATCTACCACATCCTTTATAGCAGAGATGTAAGAAATGCTGTTTGGATATGAGACATTGTCTATGTTTCTTATTGAGATGCCAATGACCTCAGGATTATATGCCTTTATTTCGTCCTTTATGGCGCCTTCAATAGCATCAGAAAAGCATAGGTCAAGTATAGAAACATTGTGCCCTGCCTTTTTTATTGCAGCAGCAACATAGGCAAGGCCTATTGGAGCAACCGGGTCAGGAAGCATCTCCCTGTTTGCTGAGATTAATAATACACGCATAATTTATCCTATCATCATTGTCATTCCTGCGTGTTCTTAGCAGGAATCCAGTTTTGTCTTTTTATGGATTCCCGCTCAAAAACTCTGCGGGAATGACATTATTTGGTATCCAGCGCCTTTGACCAGCCTTTCATACAGCTCTTCTTGTTTTTTTAACATCAAATCAATATCAAACTCATCTAAAATTGATTTAAAATCTGAAATCTTAAATTTCAGATCCTGCGGCTTTTGTAATATATAAATAATTTTCTCTGCAATCTCCTGAACATCCCCTGGTTTGACAAGAAAACCATTTATACCATTTTTCACAACCTCTGATGAGCCGTCAACCTCTGTTGCTACAACAGGTATGCCTGCTGCCATTGCCTGCAATATCACCCTCGGAAGCCCTTCCCATAAGGATGTAAGAACAAAAACATCAAGGCATTTCATGATCTCAGGTATATCCCTTCTAAATCCGAGGAGCCTTATTTTATCCCTTAATCCAAGGCTATTAATCAAATCCTCTGTTGCTGGTTTCAACTCGCCGTCGCCTGCAACTATAAATCTAACATCAGGCATTTTTTGATGAACAAGGTGCGCTGCCTTTATAAAATCAAGCGGCGCCTTCTGGGGCTTAAAACATGCAATCATCCCGACAAGCGGCTTATCAGATTCAACATCCAATTCCTTTTTCTTTTTAGCTTTATCAATCTTTACATCCATGAATTCACTTATGTCTATACCACTTCTTATTAATTCAACATCATTGCTCCTAAAGATTCCAACATTAATACCCTTCTCAATATTATTTTTTGAGACAGCAATAAACCTTGTTGTAATCTTTGCCGTAAGCCTTTCCAAAAAAATAAAGAGCCCTCTTTTTAAAATGGATTGATAATCATTAAACCCGTATCCATGATAGGTATGGATTACAACTGGTATGCCTGAAAAGAATGCAGCCCACCTTCCTATTATACCTGCTTTTGAGCTGTGTGTGTGGACTATTATAGGCGATTGAGAAGAGCTTTTAATGCTTAGTAAAAGCCTTCTGATATCAAGAAGCGCTTGAATGTCCTTTACAGGATTTATCTCCCTTACAAGTGAAGGCAGGAAATGAGTCTCTATACCAAGTCTTTTTGCATCATCAACAAGCAGCCCATCTGAACCTGTTATCAGTATTGGAATGAATTTATTCTTATTTAAATGCGAGACAGTATACAGTGTATTCTGCTGTGCGCCGCCTAACTCAAGTTTTGTTATTATATGCACTACCTTAATCATTAAGCCTTCTTATTTAGCCTCTGTGCGGTCACCTTCCCCTGATAAATAGCATCCTCCATAGATGTATGCTCCCATGCACCGTACCTGCCAATAGAAAATATGCCTTTCTCTTCAAGATATTTCTGAATTATCGGTACAGCCTTCTGTCTGTGAAAATCATAAATAGTATATGCATATCTTATATCTATTACATCTTTAACTGCTATTTCATCATCTTTTTTAAGTATGCTTGCCTTTATTAAACCATTAACTGCATCATTAATAAGCCTCTCCTTTGGCATCTCCCTGCCGTCTATATGAGATATTTCAACATACATTGAGCTGCATCCCTCTGGGACAAGAGATTTTGAAAAATTCATTGGAAAACCGACCCTGTAAAATGGATACTCCTTTTCCGAGAAGTATATCCAGTGCTTGTCTGATATCCCCTCACGCCTGATGCCGAGATTTATATCATACACAGATATGTATTTCAACCCCTTTGCCAGTGATTTAATTTTTACTGGCGCATCATCACAAGATTTTATAAGCTCAGGAAGCGGCATTGTTGATACAAGGAAATCGTATTCAACCTCTGCGCTATTTGTAAAGGTTATCTTTTTCATCTTTAATGAAATACTGCTGACCTTCATATTGAGATTCAAATTGCTTATATGCGGCAGAAAAGAGCTTGGCAAAATACTGATGCCTTCATTAACAGGATAATAAAATACTGGATTATAGCCGATGTCCCTATTGCCAATTCCAATAGCGCCTGAGACAACATCCTCAAGAGCAGGCATCGGCACAAGCCAGGAGACCCAATTGCTTGCAATTTTATTTAAAGGGGTCTTCCAGAATTTTTCATTAAATGGAATCATAAAGTGTTTAGCAATCCCTTTGCCAAAGGTTTTGTATATCCACTCTTCAAAGGTCTCTTTATTTTCTTGACCTTTAACCCTTGACCCTTGACCCTTTTTTAGATATGCCTCAATAAACCCCATAAGACATTCTTTAACCACCTCTTTTGGCAGACCATAGGTATTTGACTGAAATGGATATTCTGTATAAATCCCTTTGGAGAAGATAGATGCCTTTCTTTTTATCTCATTTAGCCTGCCGTGGAGGAGACTTAAAACAAGTCCCTTAATCTCTTTATTGCGAAAATGCAAAAGATGGCCTGTGTAGTCAAAGGTAAAACCGTCTATTGTGTAGGATTTGCAGAGGCCTCCGACCTCATGCTCCCGCTCATAGATGGAATAATCCTTTTTAAGATGATATGCTGTGCTTAAACCAGCAAGGCCTGCGCCGATAATTGCAATCATGATCCTCCTTAAAACCACCCTCCCCTTAATCCCCTCCCGTCAAGGGAGGGGAAATAAAAAGAAAAATCCACAAATGGCGGAATAATTTTTAAAACTCCTCTTCCCTTGAGAAGAGGTACAATACAATTCCCTCTCCCCTTGCGGGAGAGGGTAAGGGTGAGGGGTATAACTACATTGTCATATCTATTTTTTTCAAATAATAACCAGCTACAAAGATTGATATTGCAAGCATAGCCAGCATTAATGCTGCGTGTATATCAGTGAGGTAGATTATCAGGAGCGCACATAGGCCTAAAACAGCGCCTGTTAAATAACTCAGCAAAACAGTCTGCTTTACTGAAAGCCTCCATCTTCTCAGGCGCAGGGCAAAGTGGTCATTGCTGCCCCTGAACATTGATAATCCCCTCTTGTATCGAATATACATTACAAATAGCGTATCAAATACAGGTATGCCAAGTATCACAAGTGGAACCAGAATTCCGATTTTATTAAATAGGGTGTACTTGCCGATCATAGCGAGGGCGCTGATCATGAACCCTATAAACATGCTTCCTGTGTCGCCCATATATATCCTTGCAGGATGGAAGTTATATTTAAGAAAACCAATAAGGCTTCCAGTCAAAGCAATGGTAAAAACTGCGATTAAGGGATTGCCGTTTATCAGGGCAACAATAAAAAGGATAAAGGTTGCAATAGCAGCAATCCCTGCAGAAAGACCATCCATTACATCTATAATGTTAAATGCATTGGTAATGCCGATTATCCAAAAGAATGTCAATAGCACATCAAACCATTCATGGAAAAAGATGATATCTATCTTAATGCCTGACTTTATAAGGACAACAGTAGCGATAATCTGTCCAAGAAATTTTACCTTTGGTGAAAGTACGCCAAAATCATCAATAAGACCGAGAAGGACAATAATCGTCCCGCTTAAAAGCAACCCCAATACCTCATTGCTAAAATTAAATGTGATGGCAAGTGAGAGAAGGAAGGATATATATATTGCAAGGCCGCCTAAATAAGGGACAGGTTCAGATTGATTCTTTAATCTCCCATCAGGCCTGTCAACAATATTAAATTTGATCGCCGCCTCCCTTGCAACAGGCGTCCCATATAATGAGAAAATCAATGCAAGGACAAAGGTTAGAATATATATTAAAACAAAGGACACTATCTTTTATTCTCCTCAAGCAAAAACTGCAATGTCAAAAGCCCCCATATCTGAAGGCTGTTATCCTCATTGCCTTTTATATGTTCATTGATAATCTTGTTTACAGCAGATGTGTTGAAAAAATCCATTCTCCTAACAGAATCGTCAGATAATCTTTCTAATACAAAATCCTTGAGCTCGTTCCTGAACCAATGTGAAATTGGCAGGGCAAATCCCCTTTTACTGCGCCTCACAATCTCATTTGGCAAAATATTTGATACTGCCTTTTTAAAGATATATTTTCTCTTAAAACCCTTTATCTTTAATCGCGGAGGAATGGATAAAGCAAGGTCTACCATCCTGTTATCAAGATACGGCACCCTTGCCTCTAATCCATGCGCCATGCTCATCCTGTCAACCTTTGTAAGAAGGTCATCAGGAAGCCATGTTTTAATATCTGTATATAAAATGGAACTCAGGGTATCATTGCCATACTCATTATGAATAAGATTATAAAATGCCTTTAGTCTTGACCACTCTTCCTCTATAAAAACAGGATTCCCTAAGACAGCACTAAGACTATCTGTATCAAAGACAGAGACCCATTTAAGATAACGAGAAGAGCGGTCAGGCTCTGAAACCGCATTTATCCCCTGCGTAATTCTTATATTATCAATAATATCATTTAGGATAGGTTTTATCAAGCCGTTCCTGACAAGTTTTGGAAGAAGTTGATGATATTTTGCAAACCTGTCAAGGGAATATCTTAAATAGCCTCCAAAGAGCTCATCAGCGCCCTCGCCTGAAAGAACGACTTTTACATGCTCTTTGGCGAGCTTTGAGACGATATATGTCGGCAGAACAGCAGGATCATTTATAGAGTCATCCAGATGCCTCGCAATAACAGGGAAAAGATTAACCACATCCTGAGGCCTGACGATTATCTCATAGTGCTCTGTTTTAAAATATTTAGAGGCAATCCTTGCATAATTCAGCTCATTGTAATAAGGGTCGTCTGTTTCAAACCCAACAGAAAAGGTCTTAACCGGCTCCTTCATTCCTTTGGACATAAGAGCTACAATAACGCTTGAATCTATCCCTCCGCTTAGAAATGCGCCGAGAGGCACATCGCTTATAAGCTGGTCAGTTACAGATTCGTCTATTGTTTTCAAAAGCCTTTCACAAATCTTTTCTTCATTATCAGCCTTTACCCCTTCGCCTTTCGCCTCTTTTACATCCCAATATTTTTTTATCTCCATGCCTCTTTTATTTAATATCAAAATAGACGCTGGCATAAGCTTATAAATATTCTTATAAAGCGTAGCTGGCGCTGGGATATATTGCAGAATCAGATAGCGGAATAATGAAGACGAATCAACTTCAGGTTTTTCAGGAAGCGCCTTTAATATTGCCTTTATCTCTGACGCAAATATCAACCTCTTATTATCATAAAAGTAAAAAAGCGGTTTTATGCCAATCCTGTCCCTTGCTAAAAGTAAGGTCTTTTTATCATCATCCCATAGTGCAAAGGCAAAGATGCCATTAAACCTCTTTGCACACTCCAAGCCGTCTTCTTCATATTGATGCAGGATGACCTCTGTATCGCTTTTTGTTTTAAATCTATGGCCTTTTTTAATCAAACCTTTTTTTAATTCATTAAAATTATATATCTCTCCATTATAGGCAACTACAACGCTCTTATCCTCATTAAACATCGGCTGATCGCCTGTTTTAAGGTCAATAATGCTAAGCCTTCTGTGGCCGAAGGCTACTTGCACCTTGCCGCTTGACCCTTGACCCATGACCCTTGACCCTTGTTTTATAAAAATCCCTTCACCATCAGGACCCCTGTGAGAGAGGCTGTTGCTCATTACCTCCACAAGTTTGGGGTCAATCGGGTTATCTTTAAAATCAACTATTCCGCAAATGCCGCACATTTAATTTTTCCTTATTTTTGTGTCATTCCTGCATGTTTTTAGCAGGAATCCAGGGTTTCCCGTGAAAACTGGAATCTAATTCCTTTTCTGGATTCCCGCTCAGAGACTTTGCGGGAATGACAGCATTTATGTAACTGTTTCTTTATATATTTCTGCTAATCTTGGCGCCCAAAAATCAATTGAATATTTCTCTTCAACTGTCTTTCTTCCTTCAAGACCTATCTTCCTTCTCAATTCAGAATCTTCACAAAGCCTTAATAACTTCTCATACCATTCATCAGAGGATGATGCAAGAAAGCCATTAACGCCATCTGATATGATTTCTTTATTCACGCCAACAGGCGAGGCAACAGAAGGGATGCCTGCTGCCATATACTGCAAAATTTTCAAACCGCATTTGCCGCGAGACCACTCATCATCCATTAATGGCATAATGCCGATATGCGAGCTCTGTATCTCCTCTACCTCTGTTTCATTGCTCCATTTCTTAAATATAATATTTACACCCTCAATCTCAATGCTTTTGTTGCTAATAATCTTCAGTGCTATTTTATCTGATAGTTTTCTAAAAACATCTGTAAGCTGCTTTAGGTAATCAATATTATATGCAAGGCCAATCCAGCAGATAATTACCTTTCCACCCTCCCCCATGCCCCCTCCCGTCAAGGGAGGGGGAACGACTGATATTGCTTTTATTTCCCTCTCCCCTTGCGGGAGAGGGATAGGGTGAGGGGGATTTATAGAATATCGCCTAATGTCTATCACAGTTGGAACTACTACCAGATTTTGATTATAATTAACAGCATAATTCTTTAAGAAACTGTTTCCAACTATTACACTTTTACACATTTTTATTAACTTTGGCATCTTCTTCGGATGCGTAAGATAAATGGCATCATCAAATTCAAGAATTATATTTTTATTTAATATTTTAACTATAGAATCAAAAAAAAACGGCAGATACGGAAATGCCTGATGTTCAATCACAACAAGGTCGTATTTAGCAGCCTTTAATACATCAAAAAACCTGATAATATACCTGTAAGCAGCATAAAATATCTTAAAAAGATTTTTTACAGTAATGTTTTCAATTTCAATTATCTTAAAATATCCTTCTTTCAGAAGAGGACGGACATCAACATCAATATAATATTCAGCAAGATGAGGAAGATACTGGTAAATGCGGTATCTGCTGCTTGGGCCGATGGAGGAGTATTTGGAAAGGTAAAGAAGTTTCATTATCACATCTTTATATTAGCATATATTTAAAATTAGCAGGGAGAGGAAAGGTATTTCAACCCTTCCTGCTCCCTAAATAAAATTATTATTATTTTTAGTTTATTTTGCTCTATAGCATTTTGTGGCCATTTATTTACTTATGACAATTACCACATCCTCTCCAAGTAACGGCTTTCTACCAAACTCGTCAAGTAAGTTCCCCGTCAGAGGCAAAATCAACGCCTCACCATCTACAACTGCTCGGTTTAGGAAAGCTTCAATTGCTTTGATAACCTCTTGAGTGTCAAACTTCAAAGTCATATCAAGAAAACCATCAGGTCCTAAATTAGTACAGTCAAATTCACTATTCTTCCCTATAAAAGGCTTAAAGGGTGTCGATACATCTTCAAATGAACTTCTAAGAGGTGCTACATTCAACAATCTTATAGAGGCAGTGTCAATCGTTTTCACATTAATATTGTCAGTTCCAAGAATTGCAATTGGTAATACTCCTTGGCTTTTGGCATTAAGAGGGTTTGGGCAGGATTGCGGTTTAATGTCTAATGGTATCTCTATGTGTGGAACAGTTACTCTTACGAAATCAATTGTAAAATCTGACCAGTCACTGATTCCCCAATAAGTAAATACTGGGTTTCCAATCCATATAGTATTTGGAAGCAGATTAGTAGCTATAGGCCCTACTTTTAGAATACCATCAATAAATAATGAATAAGCGCCACTGATATATTCTAGTCTATAATGATGGAAAAAAAATGGGTCTGTTACGAATATTTGTTCACCTACTGTAGTGGTTCTAAGCCCAGATGTGTCAGCCCAGATACTGAAAACCCCTTGCCCAGCAGGAGAGGGAGGATTATTTCCAACTGGATCAGTATTATTCCAGAAAAGGGCACTAAGACCATCACCATGCGACTGAAT
>ERZ1292623.688-Hain-H51-01um-R1-688-length-34880-cov-13_pt3 | contig 29701 bp, 33 predicted proteins | sample MGYA00564398_ERZ1292623 | MGnify/ENA primary metagenome ERZ1292623 (study PRJEB36523, sample SAMEA6512633) | groundwater metagenome | collected 2019-01-07 | study: AquaDiva: Metagenomics assemblies of 32 groundwater samples
ACCAATGTCAAATGGCTGATGTGCCATTCTTTTTTAAGGGTTTTGGTGGCAAAACTAAAAATCGCACCCTTGATAAGATTTACGATAATTTAGTGTGGAGGCTAAAAACATGAAAGCATTTGTAAGCAAAGTAGAAACATTAAGCGACCAATCGGTAAAGATGTCATTACATTTACCAAAAGAATTATTCCTTGAAGCAGCAAATCTGGCATATAAAGAGATAGCGGTCAAAGAGTATGAAGCAACAGACCAAGACAAAGACACTACAATCCATCTTGCCTGCAATGCCATAGATAAAATCAAAGAAATGCTTTTGGGAGAGTTAAATAAGGAGGGGGAAAGCAAAACGAGATATGTGTGATAAATACGACAGTATGAGTGAAATAGATGTAGAACGAGAGATATTTATTGATAGTTTACCCAAGAGTAAAGAAGAGGCTAATGATTGATATTCTGAAAATCGGAGATAAAAAGAGGATTGAATATAGTAAAGATATGGGGGATAATGTGGAAATATGGTCATTTTAAAGAAAGGATATAATTATGTTTAAAAATGCAAAAGTAGGGGATAGGATTTGGACTCCATTTGGAATTGATGTTAAAGAAGGTGAGACTAATGGGGAGATAATAGATATAATAATGAAAACAGAGGATTGTAATTATCGTGTTTTAATAGTAACAAGTATTAATGGAATTATTAAAAGTTTTAACCAAGATGGAAAAAATTTTAACACTGACAGCTTTCCTACTTTATTTTGGTGTAAACCTAAAATAGAAATTCCAAGCAAACCAGTTGTAAAACATACATATACAGCCATAGTAAAATCACCATTGGAGATAATTGGGATAGATTGTGAATATTTTTCTATTAATGTTGGGCATAACGGGAGGGTTGCTGTTTGTTATAGTTATTATGAATATATGAAAAGTTTAGCAGGTAAAAAAATAGTTGTTAAAAAATCTGAGGGTTTTTATGATTATGTAAGTGTTTATGATTGTATTCAATGGCTTGAAGATTGGTTGAAAGATATTACCGTTTTGAAGGAGATGTAAGTGGACTGTTTAGGGTTTTATCGCTTACTTGTAGATGAAAATGGAAGGAACTATCGCCTGTTTTATGATATAAACAACATCGCTTTTCTACTTTCTCCGGATTATAGAGATAATGGCTATTAACATAATATTTTATTGCAATCCTTTGGTTAGAAGTAAAATCAAATGACCTTATGTCCAGCCCTCTGCATGGTCTAACTTCATGGACAGATATTGGAACATCTGGGGGGAAATATGGTTTATTGGTTTTGGGATTAATTTCTTTGGAATATAGCCTAATACTATCCTCTCTTGTCCTCGCAACTGCCGTTACCATTATTTCCTTAAGAAAATTCTCCCGGCAATACTTATCTACATCTTTAACAAGTTTCTGTAAGATGGGATGGGAATGTTTTAGCTGTTTCTCCATCTCTGGTTTCTTGAATTGCATAGTTAGCTGATGTCCCCCTTTAAGGGGACATCTTTACTTTTTCCACACATGGTAGATAAGCTATCTAATAAATAACCCACATTAGCTGGTTATCGGTTAGCGGGTAAAACCTCCGACAGTAGTCAGACTACGCCAGCAGGTTAGATAGTTATTTCTTTGCCAGCCATCTAAACAAAATAGCTGCTAAACTTGCCACAGTATCAAATGCTATGCTTAAGTTATCATAAGGCAAGTCATACCCTACAAGCTTCAAAATTTGATGGATAGCTATTAAAGCCGCACTAATATAAGTTCTATATCCTGACATTATTTCTCACCTCCTTTTTTAATAGGTTCAATATCCTCCAGTGGACACCAATCAGGTCTTTTGGGATACTCTCCCTTTAATATCTCTCTGTCATCCCTGTCAGTAATCCTGCAAAAAGAATGGTCATCCCATTTTCCTTCAATATAAGAACAATAAAAACAATTTGATATTCTTATCCCTTTCATTTTTTAGCCTTCCCGAAACATTTTTAACTTTTGTCATTATGGCACTTCATCAAAATTAACTTTTCTTTCTCCCATAATCTCATGCAATTTATCCCTTATTTCCTGATATTCCTTGTCCTGATATTTGATTTCATTCCGTAACCACTGGTCAAAATCCCACAAAGAGTAAAAACTATCAAACCCTTTCGTGGCAAGATAATATTCTGATTGTTCTTCGGGCAAATTAAATTTTAGTGTTGCTTCTGGCATATTTTGTGATATTTTTTAATAGTTTTTATTAAATTGGACAGCAGTTTTTTATATCTCTTCGTTTGTTTGACTTTCTTTGTTTTATACTTTTTCATACGAATTCAATATCCGCTCATGTATGACATGAGGATATAGTTTATTATTATTTACTATCCACCAGCCCGGCACCCACTCATCGTGAGTAGTTAACCTTTTCATTCTATATTCGTGAAAATTAGGATCAGTAAGGTGTAATCCATCACCCCATACAAATTTCCCTGATGAATGAACCCCCATAGCAAATCTGTGAGTATGAAAAATCAGGTTAGAACATAACCATCGGCTGCATAATTCTTCCCCTAAACTGGCTTTATTTTTTCTCCCCCTTTCAGGATGTGAAACCCTCAACCAATCATTAATTTCTCCCCATTCATAATCAGATATTGTTAGATTGGGAGAGTTATTTGTTGCCTTTAGCAGGAGGTGTGCTTGCATATTACTTTTTAATAATTTATCTAACCTTTTTTCATGGTTAGTTGTAAGCCACCAGATTGAGTCGTAGTATTGAAATAAAAAATTAAAAACCTTTCCTGTTTCTTCTGTAATTTCTTTTACCCACAAAGTATCGCTATCTTGCGGGATTTTAGTATATAAGCCTTTTAGGTCTATCACATCCCCAACAAGAACAAGAGTATCAGCATTAAAACTCTCGTTATACTCTCCCAATTTCTCCACAATATTAATACTATGGTATGGAATATGTAAATCAGCAGCTATTACTACCTTGTTTGCATAAATTTTAGGGATAAAGTTTATATAATTTATAGTTTCTGTAACAGGAATTTCTAATCTTTTTTTTACCCCACCTTTTTGTATCTCCCCCCCCATGTGTAGCGTAAAATTACCCCACGAACCAAAGCTATCTACAAAGGGGGCTTTGCTATATTTACCATATTTTTTATATTCAGATATTGAAGGAGAATATCCTATTTTTTTCTTAACCTTTTCATAATCCTGTATCAGGTCTGTTTTATTAATTTTTTGCCCTTTCACGCTGGCTCTGATATAGCCAAATCACCTCCTTCAAATCTCCACCCCACTTACTTTTAATATAATTTCGTTTACTATATCTTCGGGGAGAGAAATTATAAACAATTTCCATATACTGTCCCCATTCTTCGTAATTACTATAACCACCCCCTCTGGCTGTTGAATAATATCAATAGATACCATACTGACAGGAGGGACAGGATGATTGGCAAGAATTTCTTTATAACCTTCATTAATGATAGCCTTGTAGAGATATATAGTGATTTCAAATATTTTTTCCCTGTTTTCTTTATCTTCCTCAATCGTGCTAAAATAAAGGGAGATTTCTTCATTTTTCTGGTTTTTAAAAAAAAAGGTGTGTGCGAGGGATGTAATAGAGGAATAATCTTTTTGTTTTTCTTTGACATATTTAGTGTTTGAAATGATATGGTTTCCGTGTTGCAGATTGGCATGTATAGGAGTTACAATCGTAATGTATGTTAGTAACAATATTGTAATCACTTTTCCAACCGCATTTATCACAATGCCATCCCCCTTTTTCTATGTTATGGCGGATTAAATATTTCCTGCATATCGGGCACCTGAACATCCATTTCATTTTTCATATAATTTTCGCCACATCATCTAATGCCTGTAACTGTCTTTGCGGCGGATAATGTAACACTCTCCAGCCAAGTTTAATCGCTTCATTGCCCTTTTCCATATCCTTTATTTGTCCCATCCCTCTTGAATGTCTGCCTCTGATAAAACATCCGCCATCAATTTCAATGGCTATTTTTTTTGTGGGATTGGCGTAATCAAATCTCCACTTTCTCGTGGAACAAAATTTGTGTTCAGCTACCCATCCCTTAACAACTTTGTTAAGATTCTTAACATAAAACTCTTTAGTCATTCTTGCTATTTATCAACAATTAAATTATCCAGCCTGTCATGTATTCCTTTGATACTCTCTTTTACCTCCCTGATGTCAGTTTTAAAGTCTTCTTTAAACTCCCTGAAATCACTTTTCTGTATATACTTTTCAGGAATATCATTAACTTTTTTCGTGGTATAAATCCATATTCCCACAAGGAAAGATACAATTCCACCTATCAAATAATCAAATATATTCTTCTCATTCATAAATCTCCACTCTCTATCAATGATTCCATAACACCGATAAAATCTTCCACCAATTCAAACTTAATCATTTTATGTTTTGCAAGTTCCTTTACCGTCTGAAATGCTATATAACATTTCTTATACTTATCATTATCCCCTATATTGATGAATGTTTGAGTGTAGGGAGTAAAAGTATAATTTCCTATTGACGCTGACATATATGAACCTCAAAATGGAACATTCTCTTTCTTCTCACTTAAATATATGTGATAATCTGGTTGTTTATCTGCCTTCTTAAACCCATTTTTAAATATGATTACTGGAGTAGTAACATCACCTATCTTAATTTCTCCCTTAAAATATTCCTCATCCTGTTTATTTTTATTTATCCACAATGCACCGAGTTTGTTCATAAAATGTTATTCAAAAAAATTCTAATAAATAACAAAATTTCCTCATCATCTTCAACATAAGGCTTAAGCACGGAGAGAGGAAGTTTTTTTGCTTTCACGAGTTCAACAATTTCTTTTCTATTAAGATTTTCCATAATTATTCCTCTGTTTTCACGGATTAACTCCAGCTAATTCTCTGTATAATCTCATTCCTCTTTCGCCACCCATTATTCTTTCCATTCCCTTTTCTTTCCCTTTAACACTCCTAAAAAAATCTTTCTTTGAAATTCTTAACATATACAATCTTTTTTTCTCTCTGTTATCTTTTTCTTTATCTATCTTACCCTTTAAAATTTTATTATGATTCTCTAATTCTTTTACAATCTCCTTTTTCTCTGAAAATGTATCAGCATCTAAAAATCTTGTCCTAAACTTTGTCATAACATTCTCTCTTTCATCAACAATCTCTCTATTTATTGTAGCAATATCCCTAAATTTTAATTTTCTTGCAGGTGTTATTCCTATAAGATTTTTTAATGCTTCATTACCTGTTAATTTGATTTGTTTCCCTTTTTCATCTGTTATGGGCGTTCCCGTAGATGTAGATACACCTTCTCTGTATTCCCTGATAGTCCCCATTACATCTTGACCCGCTGATGGTAATAGATTTTCTACTGCCCTGTCATAATCCCCTCTTTTTACCGCCTCTTCTGCTTTATAGATTCTCTGTATGATGGTAGTTAATGGTATATTCCTTTCAGGTGAAGGAGATACCCCTATTCCCATAGATTGAGATAATCCCCTAAGTCCTATAGTCCCTAACACCCCTCCCTTAACCAAACTCTGTATTGTTTGATTAGGCACTTTCTCTATATCTAAAGATAATTCCCTACCCGTTAATCCCTTATATGCCCTTTTAGATGCCAGTAATGTAACTTCACCAGCAGGGACTGCTGCCATACCACCAAGAACAACAGGAGAAGCCAGAAGATATGCAAGTGCCTTATAGTCCTTTTCGCCTGCATAATGATTTACCTGTTTAATATAATGCTGTGTAAATGTAGTTAATGCTGTTAGCATTCTGTTAAGATTGCCTCTGCTTATTTCGTTTCTATTAAACCTTGATGCCCAATAATGCCCCTCATTCATTACTTTAATTGCCTTCTCAGATGCTTCTGCTAAATTTTTTGATTGCCTGTAAAAATGTCTGAAAGCACCCAAATAATTTGGTATTCTATTAACATAAGTTTCAGCAAATTGAAATGGAAGCATACCCAAATCAGATACCTTTCCTTTTTGTATATGCCCTGCAATTTCCTCAAATATCATTGACTGCCCCTGCCCTGTCTTTAATAAAGAAGTTATTGCCTTTTTGTCTGTAATAGATAGCCTTTTTGCAGTAATATCAAACATTGCTTTAGTCATGTTAAGGGGATTTATACCATTATGAATATATGAAGCCATGCCAGATGTGGCATTCTGTGTGGCATTTACCATCATTGATTTTGCCCTACCCCAAAGAAAATATTTACTTATACCTGAGGCTATGTCTCCAGTAGTTTCAGGTGAACCGAATACATAATCAATATACCTGTTAGTCCATTTAACGAGTTCAGGAGGCACTGTCTTTTTTACTGCTATATCTCCCCAATTCTCAAACACTGTTTTAGCAGCGTTTTTCTTTGCCCTCATCATGTAATACCCTTTAATATAATCCGATACACTATCAATTACATCATCAGACTCTAATGACCAGCCAGCAACTCCTTTTCTCTGTATAAAATGCTGATTAAATCCTCTCTCCTTAAACCAGTTCAAATAATCTTCTGTAACAGCATTTAAAAAGTCTTTTTTACTCCCCGCCTTTTCAGCAAGAGATTTTATGACCGAGTATGTCTTTGCCATTGGCATATCCTTACTTGCCTCATAAGTAACCTTTGTTAGAGGTCTTGCATAAGTTACTACTTTCCCTGATTTAAAGGCATCTATCATACCCTGTGGGATTGACCTTCCACTTTTCCTGAACCAATCTGCTACCACACTATAATCACCCTCATCAACCGCTTTATCTAAAAACGCCTTAAAATCCCCTGCCTCCGATTGACTCTTAAATCCAGCATCAAATATCGTTATATCGTTTGTAAGTTCCTGTAATCCTACTGACCATTTACCCTGTCTTACCTCTGGCAGATAAAATGCCCTTTTCCCATAAGTTTTTAGTATCTCTATATTGGTTTTAAGGTAATCAGGAACAAGTCTATCATTAAGAGTGTTAATTCCTTTTATGGCAACTTCTTTTAAATCATCTGTAATATTACTCACATTTATCATCTCAATCATATCTTTTTGTGCCGTTACAACTATATCCTCTCTAATTGAATCTAATGGTTGCTTTATGATATGAAATGCCCTTTTGCCAGCAAGGGATAATTTAGAATATCCATTATCTAATCCTTCTTGTGCAGCAGATTTGATATAAACATCAAGTCCTGCCATTCTATCTGTTTTAGGAATATTATTAAAATGCTTAAATACCCTTGCGTCAAGATGTATTCCCGCTCCCGTTTCCTCACTTCTCTTAAACATTTCATCTACAATATTTCTGATAGCAGGATATTTGTTTCCATATTTTCTTGATACTGTATCGGGAATAATAAAACTCTCACTAACACCATTTAAATCGTATGCTTTTTTTAGATTTGCAGGTGTTATACCCAATACATCCTTAACCTTGTTTGCTATAATTCTTCCAAGTTTAGGCGCCTGAGATGATATAGCACTCTTAAGGGGAGTTCCCATCCCCACAGCCCCAAATATTGCATTTGATATTTCCTTTTCCGTTTCCTCTTTACTCGCCTCACCCCTTGCTATTTTACCCATTCTGTCTAATTCAGTTTTTGAATAATCTTTAATCCAGTCAAAAGCAGAGTTTATTACATCATCCATCTGTTTATGATATTCAACCTGCCTTGTTGCAAAATCACTTTTTTTATCCCCCTCTGGCTTTCCAATATCTTGTGTTTCTTGATTTGCAACTGCCCCGATATATCCATATCTGCCCGCCTTTTCTTGGGAAGGTAATTCAGGAGTTATGATATCAAGAGATATAGAGCCTTTTTCTCCTTCACCCCCCCCTGCCTTTACTTCGGGTTTAATTTGTGATTGTATCCCCTCCCTTTCTTTTTCGTAAATTTTCCCTAATTCGTCTATTGCTTTCTGTTGTGCTTCTTTAGTAGTCATTCCCTGCTTTTTAAAATCTTTAATATCGGTCTTAATGGTTTTGCGGAGTTGTGCAGGAATATCTTTAATCACTGTCTTAAAATTTACTCCATTTAAAATATCACTTTTCATTTGATTGATAGAATCAATGGCTTCCTCATTGAGTCTAACCAGCTTATCAGCTTTATCTGTTACATCTATCCAATGACCTGTTTCAGTTCCTCTTTTAGCGGTAATTTCAATATCAGGGATTGTTCTTTCTACACTCTCCTTTGGATGTATAGGCTTACTCAAGACTTCAAGAGATGGGACTAATTGGTCAAGAGATGCTGCGCCTGATTCGGATGATACATCTCTATCTTTTAATTTATTTTGAATTTTCTCTCTTAGTTTTTTATTTTTAGGTAAATAAATAGCCTTATCTTCTAAAACTTTTTTTAATACTTCATTTGGAGCATCATAAATATCGGCATCGGTAATGTTTTTAAATTCCTTATTTGTAATTTTTGCATCTTTAGGTTTATCATAATATGATAAATGTTCATCCCATTCTTTTATAGGCATTGTTTTGTTTGTTACTGTGTCAACTTTAGGCAATCTTCCACTACCCTCTTTTAACCCTTTATTAACCATATTTCTAAATTGTCTTAAAGATTTTTTATCGTTTACGACCCTAAATATTCCGTCGCCAGGAACATCTATTTTTACATGATTCGTTTTAGTTAAATCAACAGGCTTATTGTATCCTTTATAAGATATTTCAATTTCATCAGGAGCTTGTTCTATGGCTCTATCTATTTCATTTATTAGATAAGTTTTGCTTTCTTTTAATGATAAACTTGTCTTATCCTGTGCCTTTTCTATTATATTTATTACTTTTTTAGGAGTTACCCCCTTATCTTCATGTAATACAGGTTTGACCTGTTTAGTAGGCGTTTCAGGAATAGGCTTAACCTGCTGTAATTCAGGATAGTCTTTCAGGACTTCGGCAGGGACAGGCTTGCCTTCGGAAAGGGCTTGACGGATTTTTGTTTTATGATAACCCTCAATACTATCAGGAACATAAATAAATTCGTGTGGGTCTCCATACACCAATAATTCTGATGGCATAACCATAGATTTTTTAATCTCATAATCTAAACCCATTTGTTTTTTTAGAATAGTATCCCCATGCCTTTTGGCATATTCTAAAGATTCTGTAACGTATGCACCGGGGATAATGTCTTGACCACTCCCTTTTTCTACAACTCTATAAATTGTCAAAGGTTTATTGTGTTTGGCTAAAACCTTTTCCTTTATAGATGGCTTAATCCCAAATTTCATTCTTTTATCAATACCAAATATTTCATTTAATCTAAATTCATCAGTAACTTCAGCTAAAGATTCAAAATCAACTCCTTTTTGCCAGTTAAATACTGTTTTAGGGGTTTTACTTGCACCGCCTTCTGGGACAGGAAATTCCCAATTTTTTAATTCATCCCTCGTCATTTCCCATGCTTCTTTAGGCTTTGCCGATGTTTTAATAGGAGTTATAACTTTATTATCATGTAATATGGGTTCGGGTTGTTGTAATTCAGGTGGTATCTTATCTATCTGCACTTGCTTTGTATCATAAACAGGGACTTCTTTATCATCTATTATTCTTATCTCTTTAAGTGTTTTCTGTGGCTCTGGTGGTTTAATTGGCTCTGTAACCTGTGGCTTTAAATCAGGTGGTAATTGTTCGGCTTGCTTTAATAATTCCATATCGGGTTTTTTGATTTTTACATAAATAATATTCCCTATTTTCCTCGTTTCACTACTTATACCGTATTTCTTTTTAAGCCCAATTCTAATATTTGTAGCTTCTCTCATGTCTTTTGCAATTTTAATATAGTTCATCTCACTTTCTTGTGCAAGTATAGATTGTGCTTTGGGAGTTATTGCTTCCCCTTTTGGTGTTACTTCTATATTTGGTGGTGATAATAGTTTTTGACCAGCATACGGTTGTTGTGGTTTAGGTGCTTTTTCGGGTGATATTGCTGTAAAATTATCACCATATATAGTATCAGGTGCAGGTAATTCTTTAGGTTTAGGTGGTTGCATTCTTGCCTTATATTCCCCTAATTTTTCCTCAAACAATCCTGAAAGCTGTGTTTCTTCTGATGTTAATTCAATCCCTTTTCTCCTTTTTTCTATACTATTCAATATCTTTGCTTTTAACCCCTCCATTGTCTGTCCCGATGGAACTAAATCAGGTGGTAATTGTTCGGCATTGATTTTTACTCCCGCCCTCTTATAAGCAGGGACATCAGAAATAGGCGATGTTGGTATTGTTTTTCCTGTAACAGTAGATTGTCCTTTGGAAATAGATTTTATACCTGCTTTTATGGTTGTCTTTGTAGGATATGCCCCTCTTTTTTCTATAAGAAATGGAAGAAATTTTATAGCCGTAGATTTCATGGCTGCCTGAATGGGGTCGCCTGTTAATTCAAATGTCATATCTCCTTGTTCTGCTGCAAGCTTGTCTAACTTTGCAAATGGATAAGAAACGGCAGCCACTCCCCTTTCTCCTGCTTCGGTTTGTGGCTGGTATGTTAATTTCTCCTGAATAGCCTCCATATACCCTTCTGGAAAGCCTTTAGGCACTACTCCTACAGCTTCTAATGGTTTACTTACAGCATAACCTAAACCACTTAAAAGACCAGCCCCCATACCAGAACCAACCGATAATGCTGTTTCTCCTGCCCCTTTTAATGTGGGTGTAATAAATTCTTTAGTAAATGAAGTCTTTTCAGGAACTTCTTTAGTAAACTCAAGAAATTCTTTTTTTGCCTGTGGTATTAATTCAGGTGGAACTCCAGTCTCATTGATGGAAGCATTAAAATACTCCATCTTTGCCCTGATTTTATCCATTTCAGGCAATGACTTATATTCGGGAAGTTGACTCGCCTCTTGCCATGTCATCATAATTTATTTAATTCCTGTCGCTTTTCTGAATGCGTCAAGATTATCTTCAACATTTGTTTTAGGATTAAAAGGTTTTAAATTTTTCCCTGTTTTCCCTGTTTTAGTTGTTATTTTTTTGACTACGGGTTCATCATATTCATTAGTATATTCTTCATATCTTATCTGTTCCCTATTAAGAATATTAGTCAAATCCCTATATGTCATTCCCTTCCATGTTTTAATCCCAAATTCTCCTTCATAATATTTTCTGGTTTCATTACTTAGTATAGCATTTTCTCCTGCTGATTCTTTAGGTGGTCTATACTCCTCCCCTAATACTGCTTGTTCCCCTGTTATTTCATTTACCTTAACCCTTTCTCCTTTACTGTTTGTGTAGTAACCATATTGTGGTGTAGGGGAAACAGGATTAGTTCTTTCCCATTCTTTTACTGCTATTTGTTTATTAACCTCAATATCCGCTTTTTCCTGTGGTGCTTGATATGGACTTTGAATTAAATGCTGAACAGTTGATAAGGGCATTCTCTGTAAACCCAACAATCCCAAAGCATTTTGATTTGTGGGAGACATCGGAATATCGCCTCTACTAATTCCATAATCAATCAATCCCCGCCTTTCTTCTGCCTCTTTTTCTGCTACCCCTTTTTCTTTCTGCATAGTGTTCCATACAGTAAAATATGGGTCTTGGTCTAACTTTCTATTGTATTCAGAAGCCTTTCTTTCAATTTCCACTACCGCTTCTCTAAATGTTACTTCTTTGTTTTTTACCCTCTCTATCCATTCACCTAAAGATTTATTAAATGCTTTTGTATCTTTATTAAGCAGTAATTGTCTATCGGGAGATAATAATTCGGGGTTATTGTCTTTAAATATTTTTTTACCAATATTTTGAGCCGTAGTAGCAAAGTTTAATCTGCTTTCTTCGGAATAATTTGAATCACTGGCTTTATTGACATTGAATTCATATAAAGCCATATCCTTCGTCATGTTAAATTGAGCATTTCTCTGTATATTCTCAAATATGTTACTCACCTCTTGACTTAAATTTCCAAGTCCCTGATTAAATGCCCCCCACTTATCAGGCACGATATTTGGTTTTCTTAAAGGCATGCCCCTACTACCAAGTAATCCAGCCATTATTTTGCCCTCCCCTCAAGCTTATCCACTTTCTTTGCAAGTGTTTTTGTTGCCACTGTTAATAGTCCAAGAGTCCTGCCCACATCCAAGTAATCACCTTTTACTATTTCCTTCGGTGCGGTTGTGGTTAGCAATCCCATGCGTTTGTGTGTGCTGCCCGACTCCCCCTTATATCTAAAGGTATTGGTGTCAAGGTCTTTAACCATATCCATTGCCTTATCTTCGTCTTTATCAGTGGTTTTCTTGATATTCTTTTTGAATTTGGGACTACTAGCCATAGCAGCAGCAATTAGACCCGCACCCTTATACGCACCATATGCATTAATACCAGCTCCTAATAAATTTCCCATCAATCCATATGTCCCGCTTGATGCTGCTGCACTCCCTGTCGCTTCTGCTATATTTGTAGCATTTTCAAGCCCTGCCTGATATTGAAATGGCGACAATGTCTCCAGACTCTGATTAGTCATATATCCGTAACTGTTTGATGGTGTGTTTTGCAGGAATTCGTTTCGGGTTAAACTCCCCTGTTGCTGATTTTGATACAGGTTAGCGGTGTTACCATATAAATTACTCAATAATCCCATATTCCCATAAGGACTAAATGGTGTTGTCTTACCCTGTTGAACATCAGAATATATGGATTTTCTTACCATTTCACCTGATGTCAGCATACCCCTTCGTTCCTCATCTTTTAATATGTCAGTATTTCTTTTGAAATAAGATAATGCCTGTATGCCTGCGGTAGTATTTTCATAATCCGAGCCTAACTGCTGGCTCAACCTTTCCCTTAATGCCGTTTCTTCTTCTTCTAATCTTGCCGATGTAGCTTCAGATACAGGCAATTCTCCCCTATATGCCTTTCTCTGATAATCCATGACCTCTTTATTGTATGCGTAAAGGTCTTTCTGTTCGGGGGTTAAATATTGATTTCTTTCCTCATCTGATGCAAATTGTTCAAAAGTGTCGGGATTGATGTTTGCATCTATTAAACTCTTTCTATGGTATGCCTTTTCTCCTTGATAATTAGCCCATTCATTTTCAGCGTAATAAGGTTTCATCTCATCTTCAGATGTAAATTTCTTTGCAGTAGATGGATTGATACCTATATCACGGAGCTGTTTATCTATTAATCCTCTTTGTAGTGTTACTTGGTCTTGCTGCCATTCGGGAAGTAAAGAATATTGCTCATCCCATGACATTTTAGTAATAGATACTTTCCCATCTGCATCCTTACTATATTTATACCCCATCTGTTCAAGGGTGTATGGAAGTAATGTATTGGTAAGGTCTTGTGTTTCTTTCAAATTTGCTGAAACATAAGTCATAAAATCTTCGTATTCTTGTGGGAGGGGAGCTTGAGATACGGTAACATTTATGCCTGATTTTTGTGCATCTTTTAAATCATCAATTTGCTTATTAAGGGCTTCTATATCGGCAGCAGCCTTAGCGGCAGCAGCATCAAATTGTTCTTTGGTAGTAGCATCAGAGGTAGCCTGTGCCTCAGCAAGAGCAGTGTCATATTTGGCTTGTGCCTCAGCAAGAGCAGTGTCATATTTGGCTTGTGCCTCAGCAAGAGCAGTATCAAGGTCGGCTTGAGTTAAACCTGTAATGGGGTTAGGGTCTGTGATGGGTGGTGGTGATGGTATATCAAAGTCTCCCGCTAAATAATTTGAATATAATTCTATATCTGATGAATCTAAAGTAAATACCCTACCACTACTCGTATATACTTGTTTCCCTGTCCCTGAAGGAATAACTATATAATCACCATTATCATATTTATTGACTTCTTCCTCTAACCCTCCCCAGGTATAATATAATTTTCCATCCCTTGTAGATAGCATTGTCTTACTTCACCCCCTCATCTTTCTTAACTTTAACCAATTTACTGCCATCAGGAGATACACCCCATTCACCCTTTACTCTATTAAAATTAAGTATCGCCTGCACAGTAATCTGATATTTTTGTGTTGCTTCATTAATCATGCTATTTAATGCCTTCAAATTATTCTGATTATTCTCATCAATCGCTATCTCAACTAATTCTTTTTTAGAATTTATATCTATCACATCACCCATATCAAATAACCTCCAATCTGTTAATCCTATTTTCTAAACCCTCTACCATCCCCATTGTCTTCTGCAATGCCCCATACATAGACATAAACAGCTGGTCTGCTATGTATAGCTTAAAGTTCTAATGCCTAACGGACTGCGATATTTTAATGTTCCTCCTTCGGAATATAGAATACAAGATGCGGTAGGGTTAGAAGTAGGAACTGTATTGGCATTTGCAATACATATTACTTTCGCCCCCCCTCCAAATTCACTGCCATTCCCTACATTACCATCACCCATTACATTAAATAATATGCTATCACTTTTATTTATTATATATAAAACTTCATCCCCGCTTACCGCTCCTGCTTTTATCCTCATCCCATGCGATATTGTCCCTGCCGTGCTTTCAATATTTATAACATGAATATTATCAACACTTGTAATTGCTTTTATTGGATTTATTGCACCAGATGTATGGGTTATATCCAATAAATTAGTTGCTACCATCCCAATACCTATCTTTGTGGCAGAAGCAACACCAAGTGATGGAGTTACCAATGCGGGAGAAGTATTTAATACTACACTTCCTGTTCCAGTAGAAGTTGATACTCCAGTCCCTCCACCAACAACTGGCAATCCTGTGCAATTTGTCAGGACACCCGAACCAGGTGTGCCGAGTGCGGGTGTTACCAATGTAGGCGAAGTAGCAAACACCAATGCCCCTGAGCCAGTTTCATCGGAAATTACCCCCGCTAATTGTAATGATGTTGTTGCAACATGTTGTGCTAAAGTTCCGTCGATATGTGTATCAATTTGAGCATGAGTCTTTGTTCCTACATTTGCTATAAGCGTATGGTCTATCTGGGAATGAGTCATATATTTATACACACTCCCCACCATAATCAATACTTTATCGGTTGCATTGACACTTGTTGCAGCACTATAATCATCAATCTGTTTTGTAGCCATAATATTCCCCCCTCAAAACATTGCCCCAAGAGGCACAAAATCATAAATTAACTGTTCCACTTTAAATCCTTCATTTATAATATCATTATAAATTTCAGTCTGTATTCTTTTTCCTACTACATTTATATTGTAAAAATTGTCAAAATAAGTGCTTCCTGCTGATACCGTTGCAGACCATGGACTATTAGAACTCTCTGTCCCCACAACAAAGTTACCATCACTATCAACAAGATAAAATTCTTCTTCTCCTGCAACATTTGCCCCCACTATAAACTCCTCTCCCGCTATACTCCTATTCTCAATTTGTAAATTAACTTTAATTGTTTCATTGCTTTCAGGTAATAATGTTAACCATCCCCTGCAATATTTTTTTTTAAGTCTTGAATTTTGAAAATTTGTATATGGTAAAGTAAAGCCTTTGTAATAGACATTATTATTATCGTTATAAGTAGATGTTTCAATTTCCCAAATCCAACCCGCATAATCCCCTGTATACACCTTCCAATTTGCAGTAGATTTCTGGCACAAAAAAGATATACTTGCAGTATAACCACTTACATAAAATATGTTTTCCAGTCTACTCCACTTGCCCACATCTATAAAATAAACAAGTGCCGAATCTACTTGTGTTTGTAACTTTCTAACCATGAAGAAATATATTGCTTTTTTAATGGGGTCATAGATTGCATGGAATTTATTTATTTGAGTTAAATCGTAATTGTCCTGAACATATTTGTGAATGAATGATGGTCTTGTAAGTGAAGCCGATTTATAATCTCCATAACTTTGTGCGGCGGTAATGGAATATATCTCTCCATCATCCATCATACAAACAATATCATTAGGGGTTCTAACAGTAAGCCTATTATGAATAGAGCCACCCTCCACAGGACTTGCCGTATATCCCCAATTAGCAGTAAAATAAGATTCATCATTATAAATATAAGATTTGTGAGGGCTGAATAATATTAACTGGTCGGCAAATTCTACAGCAGCAGTAATACCATCTCCAGATTCTGCCGATATGATTGTTGCTATAACATTTGAAGCATCAAAATCGTCATTGCCATTGCCAGAGGCATAGACCTTATTTTTGTATGCAGCAACTCCATAAGCCCATAATCTTTCAGAATTAAATTTTCCATGAACTATCATGTGAGTTGGATAGTTCCCCACTGACCAATCGGCTGCTGGATTATCAAAAACATTAGTTGTTACATCTGTGCCATTATAAATTAATGGCAAATCATTGCCATTACAGATATACACCTTATCCCTGTAATATGTGAATGTAGTATATTTACTTGTCCCTAATCCTGTTTTAATTGCAGCAGCATAATTATCGGCATCGTGATAAAGTTTTCCGTCTGATGTCGCAACGATTATTCTCTCCACTCCACTTATAAATTTAAAGTATCCTGCTCCCATAACCTGTAATGAAGCCCCCAGAGTAGCACTTTGCCCTGTTATGTGAGCTGTGCCTTTGCGGGCTTCAGGGACTCCGTTATGTAGATTAAGATTTCTGCAATCAACAAAAGAGAAGGGGTCTATTAAATCAATATTAGAATTTCCATTAAGCCCTGAATTGGCAAAAGGTATTTTAAAACTCTGTCCTATAAATGCCATATCATTCCTTTATTGTTATCTGCATATTGCTTAAATCCATTCCATACTGCTCTCTCATAATCAATAACCTGATTAAGCCATGATAATCTTTCATTGCTGCATCTGTCTTTATATCGTTATTGTTCTGTAATGCCTTTGCATATATTCCCTGAATAAATACATTTCGCCACTTTTGATACAAAGTGGTTATCAATGTTCCCGCTAAATCCAGTTCCATTAAATCGGCGTAGTAACGGATTTTTAATCCATATATCTTATCAGGAGTTTTGTATAAGAAATATTGTCCATTTGTTGCATCCCCCATTAAAGTATAATGAGAGGGTCTATCTAAATTGTGAATATCATATTGTCTATCATATTCCCATAAAGGAGTTTCTACTAACTCATACTGCTTATCCACTATTAAATAAGTGTCCCCACTTACAGGAACTGTTGTCCATGAAGGAGATATTGTCGCTACTTTCGTTGTAGAATTATATGCGGTTACCTGTGCTTTCTGATTAACCCCTGTGCCTGCGGTAATGACAACATCTTTCCCTTGTATCCAATTTTCTGTAAATGTCTCATTACTCTGTAATGTTATTGTTCCCGAAGCCCCCGCTTGTGCTGTTCCTGTTTCCGAACCATCAAGCAATGTCATACCAATATGACTTGAGAAATCGGAGGGCAAAGCATATCTTGCCCTCCCTTTCACCGTTATTGCAATATATTCAGTTTGAAGACTTGTTAGCTTTTTTACCATACTCCAGATGTCGTTCTTAATTTCTTCAAGCCATTCCCCTTTAGCTCTTGCCACATCTGTTTCAGCATTAGCCTTTGAACATCCCTCGATAACGATTGTATCTGCTGTTGGCAATGATGGTGCACTCATTTCTGAATTTCAGTCTTTGGTAAACCAAATCTAATAAAGGATGGTTTATCAAATTTACTCTCCCTTATAGTAAAATAATCTTCATTGTCTTTCAGCATTATCATTAAATCTCGGTCAAACAATGCCCTATATTTATCCCCTCTTGTATCATCAAGATACATACACCCTTCATGGATAACCCCATCAATTAAAAATTTATGCCATTTTGCATCTATTGAACTAACCGTAGCTAAATCATCTGAATCGGCAGTTGGCAATACAATATTTTTATAATATTTGATTGTCAGAATAGGAATGTTACTCGTTGATGGTATTGGATATAGATATAGAGTATCTTTCCATATTGCAAAAAATTTGGGTTTGCCTGTTGCATTATCATTGGCTTCGTCTAATGCACTCTTTGAGAGTTGTATAAGTTTTCTCGGCTCATCTGACCTGATTGTCATTCCCTTACTATAATTTGCTATAGATAAAGTAGTGAATGATACATTCTGTGTGGCTGCAACGGTTTGATAAGTAACTTCTGTTTCAAGGAATCTCCAAAACCCTATCGTTTCCATTTCAAGCAGAATATTGTCAAGCCAGTTCCTTGCATCTGCAAGCAAATTTGCATCACCTAATATTGTTGTTGCCCTCGTTAAAACATCACTTCTTAACATATGCTTTACCTCCTTTTTCCCTTAACACATCATGCAAATAATAATTTTTTTGCTCTATCTTTATAAATATCTTCTTGTTCCCTCCATTTATAATAATAATTTTCCATTGCTTCAAATAGATATTGTGGTCCCAATTTAGCCATACATAATGGAGTCTTTAGTTTGTCATCAAGTTCACAGGTTTTTAATTCATAGTGCATTTTATGGCACGGATAACATTTCACATCAGCCGATAGAGAAATACAATTTTTCCAATATTTAGTGAGATTTTCTTCGGAAGAGTGGGATAACATGACAATCTTTGGAGTATCAAAACACCCCGCAGCGTTCAGTATTCCTGTTTCCGTGCCAATAACTAAATCAGCAAATTTTGTCATAATCAGGGAATGTCTGATATTCCATTTTCCTGAATAACATTTTCCTTGTGGATGTTCCCACTCAAGCATCATACAAGCATCATCCCCTACCGTAAGAGTCATGGCATCTTCGTGTTTTTCAAGAAAAGCCCTTGCCACATATTCTGCATAAGGATAACATTTATGTAGAGCTGACCCCGATAACGACCAAAGCATTATAAATTTATCCCAATATTTTTTTCTATACTCCTTTGCCCTGCTAATCTCAAACCTACTAAAATACAATTCCCCATTTTTTCCTCTATCCTCATATCCCTCTACCCTAAACATCTCATCGTAATAGTTCCTATTACATTCTCTATGCAATTCCTCTTTAGTCCCCTTACATTCCTCTGGTTTTCTTGTGTCTTTAAGTAATGCCCCTTCTATCGTTCCCGATAAATTTATGAATTTGTCATATTTTTTACTTATATCATCCCAATATTCTTTTAGCTTACTGTGAGGGATTTCATTATCTTTATATTCCACAATTTCCGATACAAACGGATTATTTTTTAGAATAGGCAATCCCCTATGAGTGGTATTTACAATTACTCTGTAACCATCTTCATTTAATTTCCTTAAAAGTGGAGTAATCATAATCATATCTCCATAAGCCCCCCACCTCAATACACAAGCAGTTTTCATTCTGTCCCTCTATAACTATTAATTATTCCCATCTCCTTGAATGCCTTATTTATTTCTTCGTCATAATAAGCGGCATTATGAAAATCATTGGCACGGATAGCCTTATCAAACTTCCAATTAAGTTCAATAATTCTCTGCCCCTTACAATAATTCTTTCTTAATGCTTTTCTAAACCAATCTTCTTTTTTATCTTTTACTGTTATCATGTTATTTTTCTCGTTGCTGCAATAGTTATAATATCTCTCGGTTTTTGTGGGTCTCTAATTCTACCTTCTTCAAAATTCACATCAATTACCCGATAATCTAATTCATCAAGGAATTTTGTAATGGTTGCTTCGTTAAAATAATGTAGATGTTCTTGTGGTCTATTATGTTTCCATGTTTTAAAATCAACCTCTTTATGTAAATTTGGGGTTGTTAAAAAAATATATTTTGGTTTGTAATGAAGAATTGGATTACTTGGCTCTTTCAGATGTTCAATTACATCCCACATGGTCAATATATCGTATTGCCCATTAATTTGCGTGTGATAAGGAGAGTAGGGGTTAATATCATATCCAGATACAATAAAACCATTGGAACTACCCTTTAAAAAACTGCCAGCAGCACATCCATAATCAAGCACTGTTTTTTCTTTACAACAATATTTTTTTATGAGTTTCCATCTTTCATCATATATTTCTTTCCCTATGCTGGTTTTCCCTCGTTCCACATATCTATCAAAATAACTTTTGTTATAAATATTTTTCTTCTCATAAACCAGTTCAATTATTTTATAAATATCTTCTTTCTTAAATCCCGATACACACGAACTGTATGCCTTTCCTTCCATATACTTAACATCTTCACAATCTGCTTCTGTATATATGCCTCTATGACATGGAGAGCATTCCCAATTTGATTGAAGGGAATAATCGTTTTCGTGCATGCCCGCCACTTGTCTAATTGCACAGGTATTGCAGAGCATTGTCTTGGGTGTTCCCCACATTCCCGCTGCAGCGACAAGCCCAGTTTCGGGACCAAGAACATAATCTGCATATTTGGTCATAAGTATTGATTGTTTAATAGATAATTTCCCGGTCATATCAAATATTTGATTATGTCCAAATGAACCCTCTGTAATACCAGCATCTCCCATGAGATAAACATAGGCATTATGATATTTATTTACAATATGTAAGATAATGTGGTCCATGTCGGGATAAAACTTTTGCATGGTTGTTCCAAGTGGAGGGATAATAACTAAAAAATCGGAAACATGCCTCGCTCTCCATCTCTCACCAAAACCAATCTGTTGAGGTGAAAAATACATTGAATTAAATTCAAGATTATCGGGTTTCTCCATCCCTATATGGTCAAAAACAGAACTATAGTAATCCCATCTGCCAAATATCTTTTCCCTTTCTTTTTGTGATAGAAAAAATTGTCTTTGTTCCCTTGATGCAACTGTTTTATTTTCATGGCTAAAGGAAAGGTCTATAACTTTATCGGGTTGAACTTTATTATAAACTGTCTGTAAATGTTCTTTTAAAAACTTGTTTTTATCAAAATTATTGTCTTTCATTACCATTTCAATAAAAGCAGTATCATCAAAAATATTAATCTCTTTAAATCTTGGGTCATCATACACTAATGCACTTACCTTTTTATTACATTCAAGGTAAACATCGTATTTTTTAAAAAGGAAAGGGAGGATAGGGATTGAATAAATCCAATCTCCAAATGCTCTATATGCAATTAAGAGTAATCTCGGTTTATTCATCCCTATCCTTCCATACAACTTAAAGCACTTCTGTAAATTCAGTTATAAAGTTTACAGTATGTGTAGATGCTGCTGTTCCTGCTGCAATAGCAAGCCTGAACTTATCACCATCTGCAAGTGTTGTTTCGGTTACGCTGAAATCAGACGCAGTGCTATCCGCATCTGTTCCAAATGCACAAGTTCCTATGGAAGTCCACGTTCCAGTCCCTCCAAGTGAATATTGGGCAAGAACCGTTGGACCCGCTGCTGTCCCACCTGTTGTTGAAAGTCTTGTTGCACCACGCAATTTGCATTTGAACGGTAAACTTACTACTGTCCCTGTAAGTGCAGTTATTGCTGCAGCCGTCCCTGCAACAGATACACCACCATTGTTCAATACAAAAGGCGAACCAAACTCATCATACCTTTGTGAATTTCTACCAGCCATTATCTTTCACCTCCTATTATTAAGCACTATCCCATTTGATTATTGTTGCATCGGCTGCTATTTCCCGCACAATCTTAAATCCACCCATCCAATACCATGCAATACCTTTAGACCTTCCATAATCAGTTACTACTTTCATACGGATTTCTTCAGGCACTACAATAGCTTCCATAACAGTAGGCGAACCAAAGAAATATGCGTCAAGAGAATTAGCCCCTGTCCAAGATTTTGCAGTTGCAGTTTTAGCAGTAGAGTCATAGGTAAATCTTGATGCAAATGCGTCTTCCACAAACCTAACCCCATGTATCCTGCCAACTTCACCTGAAAGAATTTTCTTGTATCCTGATTCAGTATATGAATTGATTGTTTCCATAGCCCCCTGCAAATTCTCTATTGCTTCAAGAGAAGCTACACAACCATAATCACCACCGAGTTTTGAATACCCTGAAACATTCCTCTTTTTAAGTTCAAGCACCATCTTTCTGATGTGATAGGAGTTGAGGATAGATGTATTGGTAGCTGTTGCCACGCTATTCGTTGTAAATGCATAAGTAGTCGTTGACGACCCCACATACCTCAAAGGAGAGGCATTAAACTGCCTCTCTATCTTTCCATCTAAACATTTAACGGAATCATCTAAAAGCCCACCTTTTACAATCTCCTGAACATCAAACTCTGATAATGCTTCTATCTTAAAAGTAAAGGGGATACTATTTCCCATTTCATTAACAGACAATGTCCCCCATGTAAGACCTTGTTTGGTCTCGTGCATGGTATTTGTTTCTACCAAATCCCCACCATAATCGTCTATATTGGCTACTCTAAGCCAATTCACGGACTCCCCAGCATGTTTGCCAAATGCTTCTTTAATAGAAACGAATTGACGAAATTTCAGGAGAGGTTGTGCCGCTCTTTGAAAATCCTTTGACAATTTGTTGTTTGTCAAAAAACCAGACTGAGTTGTCCACACCATTGGTGAACCCATAATAACTACCTCCTTTTTATAATAATCCCTTGCTTATGCGAGAATTAAGATAATCTTCAGATGTCCAGTCCTCATCTTCTTTAGATACAGGTTTTTCGGTTTTACCTGACGAACCGATAAGATTAGCCTCTGATTTAAGTTTTTCTTTTTCTTTAATAATCTCCCCTTTTAGTGCCTTGTCAAATTTCTCCTTTATAATGGGATAGATTTCTTCTTTATAAATCTTTCTCCATCCTTCGGGATTATCAAGCAATGTCGCTTCTTGGGGGTTATCATCCATTAAATCTGTCAACTTCTCTGTAACGGAATTGAGCATCATATTAAAGCCAGGATAACCTTCCTTTTCCAAATCATCATTAGTTTTGGAGATGTCATTTTGAAGTGCTTTTGATTTTGTTTCAAAATCCCTTCTTCTTACTTCGCTCTCTCTTTGAATGTCCCTTGATTTAAACTCCGACATTTCCCTGCGAAGCCGTGCCACTTCTACAAAGGGGTCATCAATATCTTCAACATCTACTTCTGTTTTAGTATCTTTGGCTTCTTTTAAGCTCTTTACCTCCGCCATAACCACTTGCAACTGCGTTTCTAATTCACGCTGTCTGGACTGGACTGCCTTCCGCTTTTCTCGTTCCTGATGAAGGGCATCCAAAGGAACAAACTTTTGTTCCTTTTCTTTTGGTTTAGTTTCCTCTGATTTCTGATAATCCTGTTTTCGGGATTTATCTTCGGGTTTATCTTTCTCCGTCTTTTTTGAGTCATCTTTTGGTTCTGGCGATTTCTCTTTTCCAGTATCTTCGGCTGATTTAGATGATTTTAGCTCTGTCTCTACTCCTGCCTCCTCTACTCCTGCCTCTTGCTTATTCTTTTCAGGAATAAGTCCTTCCTGTTTAGCATATTCGTCATAGAGAACATCCCTTGCATCACCCAATAAACCTTCTTCATTCTTTTCTTTATTTGACATATACTCTCCTTTTCCGCTGGTTTAAGCGATTGCTATTTACGGAATAGCCACCGATTTTACTGCATCAATAACTCACCCTCTTTCTTATAGCTTTCAATAAGTGTTTTTGATATGTTTCTATAAAAATTTATTGACACCTGCAAATAATTAATTCTTACCATATCATCGGGTTTAACTTTTATTAGTTCTTCCATAAAATAGTTTGATAATTTACTACAATCTTCTTCAAGGATTTTCCATTCCTCTACTGCAATTAACCTATATATTGCCTTAATTCTTTCCACTTTTTCGTTTTCTTGCTGTATCATCTCCTCATCATCTCCATTATATTTGTCGGAACGGGTTTATTCATGCCGCCCATCTGTGGCTGTATTGCCCCCATTACTGCCGCAGGCTGCCCCTCACCCCCATTTTTCATTGCATTTGCCCGCTCTATTACAGGAGATGGTATATCAATAAAATATTCGTCAACATTCCTATACCCAAGTTTAGGCAATAAAGTTTCCATAAATTTTGCAGAATTAAATAACTTTATTCCCTGCGGTGGCACAATCCCTGAGCCGATTAAAGCTATAGCAGATTGATTAGCCATTACCGCCCTATCCATTGCAAGCAATGCCTGTTGAATTTCTATTTGTTTGCTTACCTCTCCAGTTCCAGCCCTTATCACACAATCGGCATCAAAATCTATGTTATTGATATAACCTGCAAATAATGGATATTTTGATTTAAGGTTCGTGTTTGCCACATCAAATATCTTGTCATCGGTTTCATATATTTGTATCATGTAAGCCAATAAATCATAAAAATCTTTTATAAATGTTTCACCTATTATTGCAAGAAATAAATCGGTCTTTGCATTACCTTCACTATAATTGATTTGCGCTACAGTAGCCTTTGTTTCCTCCCCCATTCCCTGTTTTAATGCGGTAATCCCCGACATTTCCTGCATCATATCATTATCGGCAGAGGCTTCCGCATAAGAGCTTCTCGTTACATCCCCATGTTCTATTTCTCTTACTCCATTAATATCATCTGTTAATACAACCCCACTTGGTCTTGAACTGCTTAAAGATTGCAAATCAACATTCGCAAATCTTGATACAATTACCATCTTATTCAATGCAAGACTTACATTGTCTTTTCTCATATTGAGATTGGCATTATAACTTTCCTGTATACCTTCAAGGGGCTCGGGAAATCCCTCCCCTAATAGTTTATGACTTTCCGTTAAACAAGTCCCCATAACTACAGGAAATCGTTTTTTATAGGGGGAGTCTATTGGCTTCTTAAAAAACACATCACCATCAGGATTTATTACACAAAATTTATTTACCCCTTTTTCTTTATAAAAACATTCCCATACCCTATATTTCCTGCTTATTCTATCTTTACCCCCCTCATCATATTTTCCCGGTGAAGGATATTCTTTATCACCTGGATTTTGTATGGGGTCGGTAAAATTAGAATATCGTGTTTGTCTGACTATATTTGATTTAACCGTGCTTTTTACGGCTAAATCCAAATTCTCATACTTAAATTCTTCCAAATCATCATAAGATACATAACTTTCAAAGATAATATATTTCATATCGTCTTTAGTTTCCGCAGCCATATCAGGATATACTTGTTCATTAGGGTATAGGATAAATTCGGGTCCGTCCTTATTTGTTGCGGGGTCATATACCCATCTCATTTTTCCCACAGCCCAACCCAAAGTAAAAATATTTTGAAACGCCCAAATAAACTTAATGAACAAAGAATTGCGTCTTAACATTTCATCTCGTCTGTATTCAACCAGTTTTTGCAGTATATACGCCTTTAACACGTCTTCCTTCATGTTCCTGCCCTCAAATTTGAAGGCATCGGCGTCTTTAAGATATGAGATATAGACGGCAGCAGTTAACCGCCACACAGTAGCCCATATCTTACGAAAAAATAATTTACTCCTACCCCTGACTTTTGACCTGTTTTCTTCTTCGGAAGAAAATATGCCTTTAACGAGATTGAGGTTTTTAGACCACCTCTGGTCATATCTCCGCCTCAAATCTTCTGACTCCGACTGCCAGGCTTTAATTTTCTGTAATGTAATATCCATTCTTAATAACCTATCCTTTCATTATCGGGGACATATTGAGGCACGCTCTCATTCATGTAAGCAGAGAACCTAAAATCTTTAATTACATCATAAAAATAACTTAAAGCATCTATTCCGTCATCATGCCCATAAGGGAATGTATCGAGTTCGTTCTTGATTTTGTTCCTATCCTCACTATTAACTTTGTTTGATATAAAGAGCTTGCCATTATTTAAAGGAAATTGTAATGCCGATGATATTCTATAGGTTTTATTCCTCCCCCCATGTTTCAAATATACGAGTGAATTGTTTGTCTCTGATACATACTTTTTTTTGTTGCTTAAATAATTCTGGACATGGGTAATCCATGCAGGAGTAATGTTTAGATTTTTCTCATATCCCACCCTCAATATAGAGCCTCCGTTTAAATACATGTCCGTAATTCTATGGATAGCCATATCTTCTGTCATTACTTTAATACAGGCATCAAGAATATATACATTGCTTGCCCCAATATCATCTGCTTTAGGTTCAACACCACACAAAAGAATACCCCATGAATCCCCTCTCTTGGTTTCATTATCTCCCGCAGGGTCTATAACCATAAATCTATATAAATTTGCGGGCGTAATGTCTGTATCCCTTAAATAGCTGCTCCTTAAAACAACGGAATCAATAGGAGTAGGATTTAATAATTGTTGACAGTTAAAGGTTTTGGTCGTCTTTAAAAAGTTAATTCTTGCCTGTGATAAAAATATGGGCATTCCATTTGCCAGCCCATTATCTGTAGCGGGTTTAAGTCTTAACTTATACAGCTTTTTCTTGTCCTGCTCTTTATCCCGCAAATACACTAAGGGGTCGTTATGATGATAAAATGTGCCTATAACCCTATGCGTTCCATCATCCATTCCTAAATTCATTGCCGAATCTATCTTCGTCTTCACTTTCTCCATCACATCCACACTCTCCGCTATATCCTCCGTTACTATATCGTCAAATATCATCCTGTTAAAGTGCATACCCGTTGGCATTCCCTCAATTAATCCACTCGCATATATAGTCGGCTCTTTCCTGTTTCCTGAACGCTTTAATATTAACCCATCATCTAATGACCAAATCGGAGCCTGATTGGCAGGAACATTCCACACCACATCAGGAAAACATTGTTTTAACATCTCATTCCTCTCAAATAACTCCTTTAACTCAAATAAAAACTTCTTCGCAACAGGTCTTGCATAACTAAATATACAGGTTGATTTGTTGGAGTCTTTTAATGCAAATTGTATGGTCTCAGCTATCGTAATTATTGAACTCTTTAAATGTTCCCTTGCCCATATATCTAATGTTTCACTCTTTGCCCCTTCCTCTACTTCCCTGCAAGCATTAATTATAAATGGATGATTGATTTTTTTGTAATTGCTCTTGCCCATACCCAATACAAAATAAACGATGAAAAATAAGTCATTTAAAATTAAATACCTGTATAAACTGATTTCATTGTCCCCAGCTTCCTTGCAAGCACTAAATAATCTTTCGTAATCATACTTGTATTCATACTCTGAATTGGGAATAAGCTCTATTCCGTTTATGGTAATCATGTTTTGAAAAAATTGTGTCTATCCAGTAAGGGATATAGATAATAATTACTCATCATTCATTCTCCCCCTCCCTACCCCCTATTAGTTGGGATTGACTGATTAGCACTGGCTCTGGTGTCTGACCATCTGACAGCTTTCTAATATACTTCTCGGGGTCAATTGAAAGCTGAAACTGAATTGATTGGTTCATGACTTCATGATGACTGACAACAGGAAAAGCTCTGTTCAAAACTATCTCAGAGGCGTGCAGAACATCTGATGGGCGCATTCTTTTATCCTGCTTATAATTTTCAACATTAAAATACTGAACATTCCTGACTGCTTGCTTGACCATTTTCCTCTCAAGTAGTGGATTTTTCAGCAGTTGTCCTTTCACTCTTGAAACATACTCTCGGGAATAATTGAGTGCGCGAGCGATGCTTGAAGGCGTGATATTAGCAGTTATCATTTGTTTCATTGTCTGCCTTTTTTCTGCACTTCTACTATACCTGCGTCTCTTTTTTTGTAATTGAGAATGATTATCATTATCATCATTAATGACGATATCATTAACATCAGCATTGGTCTTCGGGGGGGATTCTTTCTCTTTCATATATATATATAAGGGGGGGAAATAGGGCTAAAGTGTCCTGCGTTTGTGTGGAAATCCTTGAATTAATGGGACATAGAGGCTTGAATTTGTCCTGTCAAAAAAAGCAGGAAAATATATCTTGATAAAAAAGACATGCTCTTGTATCAAGAGCGGGAAAATAATGAATTTGAGGGCGGTTTTTGTTTGTTACAATTCTAAAAAACGGTGGATAGTGGAGTAAATGCAGCTCCGGGAGATGTGGAGTAAAGCAGACAGTTCGGCAGCGGTATAAGCTGACGGAACGATGGAGGCGATCAGAATTAATCTTTGTTTGCGACTTATTTTCTTTCTCTGTTTTTTTGCATCAATTAATCTTGAAGTTTCTATCAATACCTGTTTATAGTCTTTGCTAAAATCTCTACCTTTATAAATCTGCTCCCTCATTTTTTCAGCAGGCAATAACTTTTCTACTCTCCTACATATTTTTTTGCAAGTGCTATATTTTCTGCATTTACTACATTTTTTCAATTATATTTATTTTCACCTTTTTTGTATTTGATAATGATAATCAATATCATAATCGTTCGCTGCTGTCAACATAAAAAATATGAGCCTTATTTGCAGGTTATTGTGATTGATAATGATTGTCAATATCAGTTTCCAAAATCATGCCAAAACTCGGTTTTTAATGAAAATAAATGTTAATAAATATTAAAATAATACTTGACAAAGTAATCAAGATACACTATCTTTAAAATAAAGAGGCATAACGCCTCACCGCATGCGGGCGGTATCCCGCAAGAGGAGGGGGAAAAATGGAAACAAAATACAGAGCATATTACAAAGAGTTACGGAGAAGTCTTCGCTCTATGATGTATGATAATTATAGCATCATGGCAGGAGGAATTAATTTCCAACTCCCTATAAATAGGAAGGTATTGGAAAAAGTGATGAGGACTCTACTCCACGAAGAAAGGGGACAGGGGGATAGGCAATTAAGCCTTAACCGAGCAAGGGCGGTGAGTCCCCTGCGAAAAAGGAGGGAATATGAAAATTAAAAAGGGGGATAAAATATATACAGTTCTGAGGCATTGTTCACGCTCAGGCATGCAAAGAGAAATAGGCTTATTCGTGATTCGTAAAAATAAGCTCGTTAATATCACTTACATAGCATCAAAGATTTTGGGCAATAAAATTGGAAAACATCAGGGGATAATTATTAAAGGCTGTGGGATGGATATGGGGTTTTCAATAGTTTATAATTTATCCATCTCTCTTTTTTGCCCAAAAAAATACAATCACGATGCAGCATATAGCTTGCATCATGAATGGATTTAAACATCAGGGGAATAGGATTAATTCCCTCCTCTGCCTCTCTCTTGAGAGAGGGGCGGGGATAGGTAATTAAGCCGAAACCGACGGGAAGGCTGTAAGGAATGCAAGGACAGTATGGGATGAGGCTGTAAGGAATGCAGAAATTGAGAGGGATGAGGATGAAAATGATAAATATTGAGGGAGGTGAAGAAAAATGAATAAGGAAACTATTGAAAAAATTTTAAGCGGAGAGAAAAAAACAATACGTATAGATGGATATACATATGAAATTGCAATTGATAAAAACACAAAAAGAGTAGAATTGCTTGGCAGCGGTTCAAGAGTTTCAAGTGATATAAGAACTGACGATTATAAATATACGCACGGAGGAAGCGTGTATAGACATGCGACTCAAATCGCATGGGAAATTAGGAGAGAAATGGCAACGGATACAGATGAATAAATGAGCAAGGTAGGGGAGGGGCATAAGGCAAGCCTGACAGCCTTTGATGTCAAGCAAATTAACCGTTTTTTAGCCTAACCCGATTAAGGCGGGCGATGGCGGAAAAAAAGGAGGGGTTATGAAAACAAAACGAGGGGGTATAAAAATACTTGATACACTTAAAAGATTTGTCAACTATCTGACAACTGAGGAGGTAAAAAATGAATAAGGAAAATATCGCAAACGAAATATACTTTTTCGTTTGTGATAAGTGCGGGGTAAGT
>ERZ1292623.735-Hain-H51-01um-R1-735-length-33726-cov-7_pt2 | contig 29647 bp, 31 predicted proteins | sample MGYA00564398_ERZ1292623 | MGnify/ENA primary metagenome ERZ1292623 (study PRJEB36523, sample SAMEA6512633) | groundwater metagenome | collected 2019-01-07 | study: AquaDiva: Metagenomics assemblies of 32 groundwater samples
TAATCTAAATGTTTAAAAGCTTAAAAATAAGAAATCTGTATCAGGAAAGATGAGAATTTATGTTATAAGCCACGGGCCATCAAGAAGGCCGGATAAAATGATTGGATGGCACTATATTCCATATATTTTGGAACAAAGAGGCCATAAAATCCGCATTGTCTCGAAAAAAGAGTGGAAGAGATTTTACTGGGAATATCTGAAGTTCAAACCGGATGTGATAGTCTCTTCTGGGATTATAGGAGCATGGATAACGCTATTTAAAAAACTTAGATTAATAAGCAAAAAAGTGCCACATTATCATGCCTGGGATGACCATTATGTTGAAGTCATGGGTAAAAAATGGGGTCCAGCGATGACTGCTTTCTTTGAATATTGGATTGTTAAGAATGCCGATTTCGTATCATCTCCCAGTGTAATGCTTTACAGGCAGACAAGGCAAATAGGCGTAAAAAATTCTGCTTTTACGCCGCATGGAGTTTATTCTTATGCAAATTCCCTTAAACCAATTCCCCTTCCAAAGGGAAAATTCAAGGTATCTGCGGTTTATGTTGGCGAGCAAAGCGGGGCACAAAAGAACCTTGAGAAATTCCTGCTTCAGATAAGAGATGTGGCTTGCGACATTTATCTAATTGGAGAAAGGAATCCAGAATTAGCCAAGTTTGTCGAAGTCAATAATATAGAAAACATACATTTCCTTGGAGGGAAGGAAAACAAGGAAGTTATTGGCCTGTTGAAATCTGCGGACATACTGCTCCTCACGCCAGATCAAGACTCATGTTTGAAAATGTACGAATACCTCAAAGTTGGCAAGGCAATATTAGGATACAAGGGAAGACAGGGATATATCCTATCCCATAATGAAAATGCATATCTTTGCGAGGATTTCAATGAGGGATTGAGAAAGTTAGTCAAAGACCTAAAATTAAGGAAGAGGTTATCTACCGGAGCAAAGAAGTTTAAAGTTTTAACGTGGGAGGAAATAGCTAGAAAACATTTAAATAACATGGAGAGAGTTGTAAGGAACAGGAAGTAAGATGCAAGTAAAAAAAGAACATTATTATAGGGATTATGATGACATGTTCAGATTTATCTCATATTTCCATCAAATTGATTTATTAAAACAACTTGATGTAAAGAAAGTTCTTGAGATTGGGGTTGGAAATTTTACAGTCTCCAATTACTTGAGGCAGCATGGTTATGATCTAACTACTTGTGATTATGACAAAACCCTTAACCCTGATTATGTTGCTGATGTGAGGAAATTGCCGTTTAAAGATGCGTCTTATGATGTCGTGCTTTGTTATGAGGTCCTTGAACATATTCCTTTTCCTGACATGGCTAAAGCTCTTTCTGAAGTTTCCCGAGTGAGCAGAAAATATGCAATTATCTCTATTCCATATCCGTCCCTACACTTTGCATTTTTTGTCCAATTTCCATTTATTCATAGGATTTTTAAGAGGCCTTATCTGAATTTTTCAATAAACATCCCTGAATTCTTCAAAAAAATAGACATTGAAAAAAACAAACAGCATTATTGGGAAATAGGGACAAAAGGATACCCGATTTCGAGAGTTAAGAAAGTAATTTCGCAACAATTCTGTATAAGAAAGGAGTTCAGGTCAGACCTTCAACCGTATCATTATTTCTTTATTTTGGAAAAGAAGCAAGCAAAAGATATGGTGAATGGGGTCTAATAACGTGGGAGAACATCAATATTATGAAAAGATAGCTAAAGAGCACAATAACATACAGGCTGTGATGCACAGCCCGATTTTACTGGCAAGATACAGGGATTTCCTAGAGAGAATTGTCTTAAAAAGATATCTTGAGTCAGGAAATAAAAGTGTGCTTGATATAGGGTGCGGCAATGGAAGGTTTTTTGAATTATTTTCTTCAAGAGGCTATAATGTAACTGGAGTGGATTTCTCAAAAAATTTGATAAATCAGGCTAAAAAAAGATATCCTTGGGCCAAAGCAATTGTAACTAAATCAGAAGGGCTTCCGTTTAAAGATAATTCGTTTGACTATGTATTCCTTTTGTTATTGTTGTCGCATACAGATTACAATAGTTTTAAAAAAACAATTAGAGAGGCAGGAAGAGTGGTTAAAAACTCCGGTAAAATCTTCATACTTGACGAACCAGAAACATATGGAAGCGTCTGGGATAAGGAAAAGCTTAATTCGGAATTTAAAAATCATGAAATTAAACTCGTCAACTCAAAATTTGTAAGGATGGATACTGCTTCCCGCATATTCTCCAGCTTTTCCCCTAAAAAGAGCATTGTCCAAATAAACAGAGAAAAACTACCAGAAATAAAATCAAACAATATAAAAAGCCTGGTAAGAATAGCATTTGATATGGTCTTTGACTTGCCTCTTATCATATTAAGAGTTGGGAAAGTTGGATTTGAGCAGTTATTAATATATAAAAAATCGGCAAAATGACAAAGGTTGCAGTGTTAACAGTAAATTATAACAGCGAGAATAGAACAATAGAGCTTATGGAATCTTTAAAAATATCCTCTGAAAAGGATTTTGAAATTTATATAGTTGATAATGCCAGCTCTTCTGATAGTATTAAAAGGCTTAAAAATTATATTTCCAAGTCAAAATTCAAAATAGAACTGATAGAAAATAGCAGAAATGTTGGGTGGGGTCTGGCGTGCAATCAAGGCTTTAAGCTAATAAACAAAAAGAAGGTTCCCTATGTTTTTGTTGTGAACAATGATGTACGCATTGGACAGAGAGCGCTTGAATACTGCATAAATGTTTTGGAAAAAGACTCAAGTATAGGAATATGCGGAGTAAAGATATTAAATGCTGATGGCTCTGTCCAGACTAATGGGGGGATAATAAAACCTATTTCAAGACTCACAGGAATATTATTTAATAATGATGAAAGAGAAAAGGAAAAAAATACAGTTATCTTAAGAGAAAATGAGTTTATTGATGATTGCGCCTGGATGATAAGAACTGAGGCAATGAGAAAGTCTGGTCGGTACCCTAACTATTTGTTCCTCTATTTTGAGGAGCTATATATAGTATATGGTGTTCGCAAGGCAGGGTATTTTATCGCTTATAACCCGAGCGCGACTGTGAAACATATTAATTACGGCTCTTCGGGGGACAAAAAGAACCCTATTCCAGTATTTTATCTGACAAGAAACAGGTTTATATTTATGAAAGAATTCTACCCATTATACTTTCCGGTTTTTCTTTTTAATTATTTTCTTGCTGTGCTTCCTATAACAATTGTGAAATATTACCTAAATAATAATGGGCACCTTATTGAATTTGCTCTCAGAGGAATTTACTCTGGTATCTTATACTTATTTACAAAAAAGAAAAAATTCTTGTTTAAAGAGGGCGGGAGATACATAATGAAAGAGGTTGCTTAAAATGTATTCTGCAGGCGACGTTTCTATAATAATTCCTACTTATAACAGAGAGGAGGATCTGAGGATAACTATTATAAATGGAATACCATTTCTCAAGCAAATAAGAGAGCTAATAATTGTTGACCAAAGCGCTAATAATAGAATAAAGAAATTTATTTTCTCGATAAGGAATAAAAAAATAAAATACCATCATAGAAAGACGCCATCATTAACTGCGGCAAGGAATTTTGGAATTGGTAAAGCTAAGGGCGAGATAGTTCTCTTTTTAGATGATGATGTTACACTTGATAAAAACTATTTAGAAAATATTTTGGAAGTTTTTAACTGCTATAATGGGGCATTAGGAGTGGCTGGCTTTCAGAATAACAGCGGAAAAAAAGGGGCAGAGCACCTTGCCAGAAAATTATTTCTATTAGAAAATTCCGGAATTAATAACGCTGATGTAAAATCAGCTTATGGGGCGATCTATCCTTCTGTGCTGAATAAGATAATAAAAGCTATGTGGCTGACAGGATATAATATGGCATATAAAAAAGAAGTCTTTAGAGGGTTCAGATTTGATGAAAATCTTTCCAGATATGCACTTGCCGAGGACTTTGACTTTAGTTATCGGATTTGGAAGAAGAATCCTGGCTCGCTTTTTATGACTCCTAGAGCGGGAATAGTGCATAGATTTTCTTCAGTTGGCAGAGAACCCACAAAAAAGGCAGCCTATATGAACCAAATAAATCATTTTTATTTGAATTATAAAAATTTTAACTCAAATGTGAAAGAAAAAATTATATTCATATGGAATTTGATAGGCCTTTCTATGGTAAAAATAGCTAATTTTTTAATCTCTAGAAAAAAAGAAGAGGCGCTTAAGATGAAATTTTTCTTCTTGTCTCTTATTTATTGTATGAGAAATAAAAGAAAAATTAAAAATGGAAACCTATCAGAGATTTACTTATAATTTTCTGGCTGTAAGGTCTAAGTGACAGGCGCCTATATTTTTTGGTAATAAACTTAGAATTGCTTTTTTTATACGATTATTGGAGCCTATTACGTATTTTATTTTAATATCCTGAAATTTTTTAAAAAATCCTCTTAGATGGCTTTCTACAAATAGATAATAATGCCAATCTTCTTCCTGCCCATGGCCGAAACTTCCACCTTTTTTATACTGGACTGCCAACCCCTGATTGTGTTCATTTCTTTTGAGAAGATAATTAAGGATATAGCCTGCATGATCTGTTCTGATATATATCTTCCCTCCTTTCTTAAGCACCCTATAACATTCATCGACAAAAAATCCAACATTTTTCAAATGCTCTAGAATATTCCTAGCGTAAACTTCGTCAAAAGTATTTGGTTTGTAAGGAAGGCCCTCCTTATCAACATTTACCACTTTTGTAGTCGCAGCTGTTGGGTAAAGATCTATGCGATCAGTCCCGTAACTACTATTCCCGCAACCAACATTAAGTATTCTTTTTCTCGCCATAGATTTCAGTTGTGGATGGGCTTTTTAAATTTATTATTTTGTTGCTTCAAGGACATATCCCATAGTCCAGTCTCTTCTTCTGTCTAAAAAATCTAAGTGAAATAGGATAAAGGGGATAATCAGCTGTGTGAGTGGGAATTCTATAACCTTTAAAGGATAATAAACAATCTTATATTTTTTTACCTGTTCTAGAAGGCTGTTGAACTTTATCAAGTCTGCAAGAACCCAAAAGTAGCCACCCATAGGAGTTATTTTGTATCTTCTGAAGCCCGTGTTTTTTAAGAGGCTTTCCAAGCCATAGTATGTAAAATAATAATAATTATGCGGCTTTTGATGCATCATATATTGCTGAGGAGTTGTCAAAAAGAGCTTTCCTCCGCTCTTTAGAATTCTGTAAAACTCGTTAATAACTTTCTGCGGAGATTCAACATGTTCCAACACTTCTGTTGACAGCAGAACGTCGTAAGTGCTATCTTTTTTCGGGATATTATCTAAGTTGCAGACAAAGTCCATCATTTTATATGGGTCTGTAAAGTCTGTTGCCTCATATCTGCAATGAAAGAACATATACTTATAAGGGCAAGGCCCTGCGCCGGCATCTAAAATTAAAGAGTTCTTTTTTATTTTTTTTGCGCTTTTCTTTACAAATGACTCTATTGCGTATCTTCGTGGATTAAATCTCAACCTAAGAGACTTGGGGATTAAATTGATAAATTTCTGTATGACTGCGGGCCTGCCTGTTACAACATCTTGCTTAACCATTAAGATTCTACTTAAATGAGATATTTAAATATGTTTTATAAGTTAAGATGAATCTTATTATTTAAATAACCAATCTCCCTGATTCTATGATGAAATCACAAGAGGAAACAAGCAGGAATCTAAGGCTTATAGTGAATAGCTCTTATGTTGTACTTATAGGAGTCATCTTATCAAAAATAATAAGCTACTTCTATAAGATTATTGTTGCTAGAGGATTTGGCCCTGAGATCTTTGGTTTATTTTCCTTAGGGCTTATAATTGTGGGTATAGTCGGGGCCGCTGCATCGCTTGGACTTGCTGAAGGATTACTTAGATATGTATCTTTCTATCGCGGAAAAAAGGAGAGCAATAAAATAAAATTCATTGTTAATAGGGCTGTAAAATTGATGTTTTTTACAAGCATATTGGGTGCGCTGTTACTATTCGCCTTTTCTGATTTTATTTCGACAGTATTGCTTAACGAGCCTGAATTGTCTTATTTTCTTAAGATATTGGGAATCTCCCTACCATTTAGCATGCTTTCTGGAGCATTTGTCTCGATTATACGAGCATTTGAAAACATCAGAGCTTATTCTTTCTTAGTTAACGTGCTGCATAATCTTTTAAAAGTGTTTTTTCTATTAATTTTGCTTTGGGTTGGTTTGAAAAGAGATGCAATTCTTTTTTCATACGTGTTGGCTTATGTTGGTTTGTTTTTTGTATCTTATTGGATAACTAGCAAACAATTAAAGTCTGTAGCTGCAAGAAAAAAAGAATTATCTGGAATTGAGAAGGAGAACATAGCCCGCAGCCTCTTCTCGTACTCGTGGCCCCTTGTATTCTCAAGCATCCTTCTTAACTTATTCTTCTGGATAGATTCTCTTATCTTAGGAATTTTCACAAATGCCGAGAGCGTTGGATTGTATAATGCTGCTATAACAATTGTTGGTCTATTCAGCATTGCGCAAGATTTATTTATGCAGATTTTCATACCTGTAATTTCAAGAAACTTGTCTCTGGGAAAGAAAGAGGTAATAAAAGAGGTGTCAAAGCAAGTATTCAAATGGATATTAATAATCAACCTCCCATTATTCTTGATTCTTTTCTTATTTCCAGGAGTAATAATTAATCTGTTTTTCGGCGCAGAATATCTCTTTGCCGAAGATGCTCTAAAAATACTGGCTTTGGGAGCGTTATTCTCGGGGTTCATGAGCCTCTTTATTGGGCTTATATCAACAAAAGGAAAAACCAAGAAAACCTTGGCCATGTTTATCGTATTCTCGGTACTTAATGTAATCCTAGATATTATTCTTATACCTATATACGGCATTGAAGGAGCAGCATCCGCTACTGCGATTGTCTGGGTGATTTTCACAATAACTCTTTTTATAAACATAAAGAAAGAGTATGGGTTTTATCCTATAAAGAAAGCTGCTATCAAAATCGCATTTGTTAGTATAATTCCTTCACTAATACTCTACGTTATGAGTGAAAATTTGATTCCGAATCTTCCAAATCTGATACTTTCCGGGGTAGTTTTCGCAGTAATTTACATATTGCTTATTTTTATCACAAAATCTCTGGATAACAATGACTGGGAAATTATAAACTCAATAAAAACAAAGTTTGGTTTAGATGGTTCATATCTGTCTAGAGAGTGAAATTATAGAAAAGATAGTTTACATAAAAGGAATATTCGATGCTATTAAGATTACTTTTTCTAAATCGCGATGAACTTTGAAAATAATGCTTTCTTTTTTAAATACATTCCATATATCCACAATCAATGTGCCATCCTTAAGGAATTTTTTGTAGTAATGGATTTCTTTTTTATACTCGTCGTGTGGTGTCGCTATAAAAATAATATCGCTTTGCTCTAATAAATTCTCAAAATTTTTATCATGTGTATAAACATCATGGGTCATAACTTCAGCCATCTCCTTCCTCAATATTTTTTTTAATTTGTGCGACAGGGAAGCTCTTTGATCGTCATTGTTTGCCTTAAAAGCCATTCCCAGAATGAGGCATTTCTTTCCTTTTAAAGGAGTCATCTTTTTCAGACGATTAACAAGATATCCGGGCATGCTTTCGTTGATTGTCCAAGCAGTTGTAATTAAATCTGGAAAGGGAATTCCTGAAGTGAGAAAAAATCCGTCTTTGAACAAGCAAGGACCTGCTGTAAAACCTGGCGACTTTATTCCGCCTCTCGGATAATTTTTGTTAGATAACTCGACAATTTCATGAATATTTCCTCCCCATTCTTCTGCTAAAACCATGAACTCATTGGCTATTGCGAAGTTGATATAACGATGCATATTAGTAAACAGTTTTAGTAGCTCTGCGTTCTTTGCTGTCGTGGGATATGCTTCTTTTCCAACTTGATTAAAGAAAAAAAGGAGCTTTTCTGTGCTTTTCTCGTCAATTCCGCCTACAATTTCAGGCAATTTATCCAATTCAGTCAGAGAAGCTCCTTGGGCAATTCTTTCAGGGCAAAATGCCAGAAAGAAATTTTCCCCTACCTTAAAACCGGATTTTGTTTCTAAATAGTGTTTTAAATATTCTGTTGTTCCTGGGGAGATTGTGCTTCTCAAAACAAGTGTTTGATTCTTGGAGAAATAGGGTAGCATTGAATCAAGTGCTGCACTTAATTGGGAATAGTCGGGATTAAGAAAATCATCGACGGGGGTGCCTAAAGTTAAAAAGATGAAATTTACATTTTCAATATTAGAAAAATCACTCGTTGGAAAAAATGTTTTGTTTATCGTTTCCTCTAAGATTTCTTTTGCTCCATCTTCTTTAAACGGCATCTTTTTCTCTAACAAATTATTTATCTTAGTCTGATCAATATCAAACCCATAAGTCTTAACTCCTCGTGAAGCATAATACAAACCAAGCGGCAGACCAACTCTGCCAATGCCTACTATACCAATTGTAACCTCTTCCATAATTTTCAATCACTTCAGGGTTTATAAAAGTAATTATGATGAAATGAATATTAATATTTCACAAGCATAAACTATTTTAACACTTAAAAAGTGCTTATATTATGAAATATAGTAATATACTTCTTACAGGCGGTTCGGGAAAACTCGGAAGAGCTTTGCTGACATCTAAACTTAAGAACAGAAAAATTCTTGCTCCAGCAAAAGCAGAGATGGACATTACAAACTTCTCTCAAGTAGAAAGCTTTTTCAAAAATAACAAAATTGATGCAGTAATTCATTGCGCAGCTTTTACTAGTGTGCCTGAATGTGAAAAGAATCCGGTTACTGCTGTTGAGGCAAATATAGTTGGAACATCAAACGTTGTTAAAGCAGCTTTAAAAAAAGAAAACACTCGCTTAATTTACATATCTACTGATTATGTTTACCCGTGTAAAAATGGTCCTTATTCAGAAAGGGATCCAGCTATTCCTTTTACAGTTTATGCATGGACTAAATTAGGCGGGGAGTGCGCTATAAAGGCTTTAAAGAACCATTGTATAATAAGAACGAGTTTCTTCGACCCAGATAATATAAAATTTGACACTGCAGCATCAGATGCTTTCTTCTCAAAAATTCCTATAAATGAGTTAGTTGAAAACATAATTAGTTTATTAGATAGTGATTTCACAGGCACAATCAATGTTGGGCAAGAAAGGGCAAGTATTTACCAAATATTGAAGAAATATAAACCGAGCTTGCGACCTATGACTGTAGAAGAGCTCTCAAGGGATAAACCATTTGACAGAGCGCTTGATTCATCTTTAGATGTCGGGCTTTGGCAAGAGATATCTGCTAAGATTAAAAAGATTTAAATAAATAAGATTTTGTGTCTTTTTATGGGAATTGACCAAGTAATCTATCAACGAGGATATGATAGTCATGAAAATAATGATAGAACAATCGCTACTTTGGTCAATGGAGACATAGATGGATTCTCGCCTGAGCAGGTAAGAGTAACTAAATTCAACAGGAATACTAGTCTTGGAAATCATTGGAGAGAATATCCTGAATTATATGGGGTAATAGGACAAGCCAAAGTTACTTTGGAAGACATTGATACAAAGGAAAGAAGAAACTATGATTTAAAAACAGGAGACAGGCTTTTAGTCCCTTCTAGAGTAGCTCTTAAGATTGAGGCTTCAGAAGGGACAGTTATCATTACATGCTGCCCAAAGGCTGCAAGAGATGAAAAAACCCATAAGTACGAGATAAAGTGATTATTTCTTGTAGTATTTATCAAAGAAATTGGCTAGTTTTATTGCCCTGGGATTTTTAGTTTTTCTTGAAACATTTACTAAAAGATGCTTTAGTATTTGGGGGTTAATGAAAATAGAATAGAAAAGTAATTTATACAAATAAATATCCCTAAATAGCCTTTTTTGGTTTCTCAAAACAAGCAAATCGGATTCTAAGTATAAACTACATATATGTTCAATGTTTCTCAATGGTAATTTTTTTATTTTTCTCGCTCTTATTAAGGGCATGGTGATGAAGAGGGTATTATCGGAATTGATAAAGATGGCTTTCTCTCCCCTATAAAGAGAATAAAATTTATCTAGGTTATTCAGAAAAAAGTCTTTTTTTACCATGAATTGTGAGATATCTATATTATCATAAAAAGATTCCTTATCGGAATGATAATGGTAAGCATAGTGCAGAGCGAGAGCTGCATAATCTCCGATTATATGTGAATTCAGATACGCATCGCAGATAGAAATTGGCTTACCTATTAAGTCCGTTGAATAGACCTGGAAATAGTCTCTGTATGGCAAGGGCTCATGATCTTTGTTTTTAAAACATATGTAATCATAATTTGCAATTTTATTTTTTATGTGATTTATTTCTTGTTCAAAATCTGCCTTTTCAAGATAAATTGGTTTCTTTTTCATATATTTAAGAGAACTTATAGTATGTAGTTCCTTTTTATCATTCTCAATAGTTTCAAATGCGTCTCTGAGCATTTTTTGATTCGAATAAAGGGAAGTTACTTTTTTGTACGCTTTTTCAGCTATCTTTTCTCTTTTTTCTTCATGCTTGAGATAATAGTTTATTTTTTCAAGCAATTCCTCCTTGTCCTTAAAAGTCGAGATATCTGCGCCTTCTTTAAATTTTGGAAAGTAGCCGTCAACATATCCTGTTAAAGCGAAAGCCTTGCAAGCATTTACCTGTAGTGACCTTTCAAGAACGTGCGGGCTGCTAAAATAATTCTTTGAGAAACAAATATTTATTTTTGTTTCATTTATAAGTTTTACGAAATCCTCATCTGTCAGCTGTCCAAGATATCTTTCCTTGAATTCAGGATAATCGGCCCATCCTCCGCCTGCCAATATAAAGTTAACTTTTTTCTGAAGTAAATACCTCATATATTCTAGCCTTTCTCCTTTGGGTGTACCTACAAAAGCCACTTCGTATTTTTTTTTCAGATTTAAAGGTCGGAATTTTTTAGTATCTGCACCCAACATATCAAACCATGGAAGATTATATTTATCATATCTATTTGTGAATTGGAGCTGGCTTATAAACTGGTAGTCTATTATGGCTGAATAAGGAACTGTATAATTATCAAATTTTATGTCATCATCGCCATTCCACTGAACAACCTTAACATTTGGCAATATTTGTTTTATTTTCATTAAAGTTTCAGAATAAAATTCATCCCATACTAAAAACAACATAATATAGTCTGGCTTTTCTTTTCTTAGTAAGGCGATAAACTTTTCATTCATTATTCTTTTACCATATTTATAAGTTTCCTCCTGCGGGTCAAAATTTACTACTTTTGTAAAAATTTCTCTTAAGGGGGCATGATACGCCTGATGTATAACCCAAAATTTATTGTTGCAAGACCATGCTGCTAAAAGCATTTTCTTATCTATCTTCTTTGGCATTTTAATGGTACTAAAGAATGATTTAAAAAGATTTCTAGTCTTTACGGATTAGTAGCCGCAAATAGAGCAAAGATTTAAATATGCTGTATATTGTGTGTTTTCATGGCTGAAACTATTGAAATAACACTGCCAGTAATGCTGCATTCTGATGAAGAGCCAGAAGATTATCTTGCTCACGCCCGCGCTATCCATATTTCAAGCACAGATGGAATAGGAGTGAGGGTAAAGCCTGGTACAGAGGAAGCGAGGCGCTGGGGTTGTGGAGACGGACCAGACTTAACCAGCTCTGCGACATATAATATAATTCTAGCAGCAGCACAACAAAGAGGCCTGCCTGTTGGAGTAGAACAAGAGTATGCTTTCAAGCCTTTGACTTACACTGAAGCAGACCGTTTCCTTGAACCAATCTTAAGAAGTAGTGCACCAATTCTAAGAGGCACTCCAACGCAAGATTAATACTTAGAAGACAATACAAATGTTTAAAAAAGATTGTAAGGAACATTCCATATGATACGCTCTTCATGCCTGGTTTGCGGCTCTGATAATTTAAAACAAATAATAGATTTAGGCTGCCATCCTTTTGCAGATACTTTTATATCTGAAGCAAAGATAAGCGAGCCAGATGTCATCTATCCATTAGTCTGTGAGTTGTGTGAGAATTGCGGGCACGTTCAGACAAAATATGCAACAGACCCTATGTTAAGATATGCTCATACAGAATATTCTTACACTTCATCAAATTCTGCTTACTCTAGAAAACATTGGGATGAGTTTGCAAAAGAAGCTTCTGATGAATTAAAAATCAAACCAAATGCATTAATTGTTGAAGCTGGCTCTAACGATGGATATCTTCTTGAGCAGTTTTTGAAAAACGGGCAGAAAGTTATCGGAGTTGACCCATCTCCAAACATGGCAGCATTGGCCAGAGAAAGGAATGTTGAGAGTATTATGAGCTTATTTGACAATAAAACTGCTGAACAAATTTTAGAAAAACATGGCAAGGCTGATTTAGTAATTGCAAATAATACTTTTAATCATGTAGATAATATTATGGAATTTATGGATGCTGTGGCGAAAATACTTAGAGATGATGGAAGCTTTATCTTTGAGCAGCCTTACTGGCTTTCGGGCGTTAAAAATGGGAAGTTTGACTTGATATATCATGAGCATGTTAATTATTTTACAGTGCGTTCAATATCAGCTCTGCTTGCACGAGTGGGAATGATGATAAAGTCAGTTAAAATAGTGGATTATCATGGAGATTCTTTAAGAGTGACTGCACAAAAAAAATCTCAAGTTAGTCAAGAGCCAGAAGAAGTAAAAAAGATGATAAAGGATGAAGAAGAGCACGGCATTTTCAAAGCTGATAGCTATAAGGAATTTATGCAGAGAATTCTTAAACAAAGAAATAAGTTCATGCAAAAAGTGCATAAGCTGAAGGAAGAAGGGAAGACTATTATCGCTGTTGGTGCGGCAACCAAGGGGAACACTTTCTTGAATTTCTATAAGTTAGATAAAAGCCTTATAGACTATGTAACTGACGCATCACCTCTTAAAAAAGGGAAGTACACTCCTGGCACAAGAATTCCAATAGTAGGAGATGAAATATTTACCAAATATGATAGCCCATATGCACTAATCCTAACTTGGAACATGGCTGCTGTGTTAAAAGAAAAACTTATTCCATTTAATAAAAATATACAATTCCTTGTTCCGGAAGATTTATAAGTTACTATTTAGCTATTTTAAAATGATAAATAATGTAAGAGTCTCTTTAATTGAAGCTCCTGATGAAGATTACTCTAGGATAACGAGGGCAGCAGTAGAATTGGGTGTGGTTCTGGGCGAGAAAAGATATGGAGCTGATAAATTTAAAGGAAAGAGATTTCCTTCAGAAGAGAAACTGAAAGTTGTTAGAGCATCTTCTAATGAGGATATTCTACAAATTGATGTTGTTCCTTTTCAATGGAGCGACTTAGTAGCATATCGCGAATTAATGCCTTCTGGAGCAACAGGGTACGAAGCTCAAAATGCGCTTCTACGTAATGCTTTAGCCCTTACTGCAAATGCTGTTCTGAGAACTATTGATAACAGACTTTTGTTTCATATGAAAAAGGGCGGAGCTAGCGAAGGATCAGTTCATACTTTTGGAGGTTATGTTTCGAGGGCAGACCTAACTCAAGCAGACCCGATTGCCGCTGCATTAGTCAGAGAGCTAATGGAAAAATCAGAACTGGGGCTATCATTTAATGACTTTTTAACTATAGGGCCTTATTTAGGTGAAAGAGGAAATTTACCAGCAGCTCTATGGGATTTTGGGACTGCTGCCGTATACGGGGTAGTTAATATAACAAGAACTTCGCAAGAAATAGCTGCTCAAGCCGGAGAAGAAACACTTGAAGGAAAAACTTATTCTATCCATACAGGTGAAGTTAAAGGATTAGAAAAAGTAAACATTCATCCTCAAACTGCCAAAGTTATTCCTTCTCTTATTGAAGTATTCAGAAGCTAATAAATATTATTTTCTTTTAAGTAGCTTATAGCAGAGGGAATGGCGCTGTTTTCACTATTCCTTCCTCTAAATTTAAAAGCTAGCAAATTGTCCAAAGAAAGTCGTCCTTTACAGAAGCGAAATATCTTTGTACATCATCTTCGCTATCTGTTTCTCTTGGAGCCCATGGAGCAAAGACTTTTGCTGTCTCTGGATTAAACGGACCTTGAGATACATTTAGGAAAACAGAATCTCTTTCAAGAGCAAATGCAAAATGATAAACTCTTGCTGGAACTAAGCGATAAGCGGTTTCTTGCTCAGATAAAATAGCTCTTTCTCTAGGATTTCCTTCATTATCAAAAATTCCCAGCAGAATTCTGCCTCTTACAGGAGTCCAAATCTCATCATGCGGATGCATATGCGGGCACATATAACTATCAGGCTGGATAGCATTAATGAGAGCTTGAGGACCGCTATAATCGCTAGGATGAAGAGGCATGGGAGCTCTTTTTCGAGGCGATACCCGGGATTTTTCTATTAATTCAGCAAGTGCTCCGTTTAGTAGTTCTCTTATCATATGCCATCCTTAATATGGCTGTTTATAAAACTTCTGCTATGATTTTGGATGTGATTTATACCAATCAAAGGTCTTTTTTAAGCCGTCTTCTAATTTTGTTGTTGGCTTCCATCCTACAGATTTAATTATTTTATTTATATCAGCAAGTCGTCTCTTCACACTTCCTGCTAAACCTGGCTTTATTTCTGTTTTTTTAGGGCTAAATCCAGTTACATAAAATAACTTTTTAGCCAGTTCTTCCATAGTGATTTCGTCAGTATCTCCTATATGAAAAGTTTGTGCAGGCAATGTATTAGTGACTGAAGAATCCATCAGTATCTGCATGGCTTCAACTGCATCATCAATGTAACAAAAAGTTCTGGTTTCATCCGAACCATAGATTGTGAAGGGATCTTCTTTTTTCATTATTCTTTCTGACATTTCTGGAATTACATGCCCATATCCTGCTCTAGGACCATAAAAATTATGGGGGCGGACTATTACTGCAGGAATATTATAAGCCTTTGAGTAATAGATTACAAACATCTCTCCTATTGCTTTTGTTGAGCCGTATGACCATCTAGGATTGTAGGTATCTTCTATAACTAGAGGAACATTTTCAGGAGTTGGAATTGGTAACTCTCCAAACGCAGAAAGCGCTCCTGCATAAGCTTCGTTTGAAGATGTAAAGCAAATTTTTGGTTTTTTATCCAAATTCTTTGCCCATTCTAAAAGATATATTAGACTTAATGTATTAATTCTCAAAACTTCATGGGGTATTTCATAAAATAGCTTTGTCCCATTGACAGCTGCTAAATGGTATACATGATCAAAATCATTGTCTAGAGTTTTATAAAAATCAGGATTAGCTACATCTCCTCTAATGAAAGAAATACGTTTATCTTTAATAAGTTCTGCAAAGTCCTCATCAAACTTGCCGCGTTGAAGATTATCAGCAAGGACAATTTTAATATCCTCATCTTTAAGCAAAAGCTTAGCCAGATGATACCCTATGAATCCTGCCCCTCCTGTGATAAGCACTTTCTTCATATTCCAAAGGCTGTTAAATGATTTATAAATATATCCCCTTAAAAGAACCTATAAAAATTATTAAGTAAAGAAAGAAGTGGTGAAACTCAAGGGCTTTTTGATTTAAGAATCAATTCTTTCATAGCAACTCGCCTCACAACCTCTTCAACACGCTTTTCCACATGCTTTATTATAACAAAAAGATAGAACAAGAGAGCAAATAGGAACATAAAAGCCATAATCATATACAAATCAAGGACTCTTACTATATTTATTTCAGAAATAATGCTATTTACATATGGGTGAAATATGATGAGCAGTATTCCGCCAAGCCAGAAAATCAGCCACGCTGTAAATGTTGCCTTATTTAGCCTTGACTTTTTATGCTCTATATAAGTAAGATAAATCATGACAAGCAAAAACAATATGCCTATAATCTCAAATGTGTAGGCCATTATCTGAATTTTATGCGTAACATTTTATTTGCGATTTTTAATCCGTCAAGGATAGTTGTGCCTTTATAATCATCGTGATATATTGTTCTGACTTCTTGAGGAACGTATTTTACTCCGCTGTTCTCTGCATTTATCAGCATTTCTGAAGCCACTGCGTAATCTCTAGATGTCCAGCGTATCTTTTTATATGCTTCTGCGGTAAATAGCCTGAAACCTGTCTGTGTGTCTTTTACTTTTATGCCAAAAAAGAGCTTGGAGTAAAGATGAAAAAAATGGTTTCCAACTTTCTTCATAAGGGGCATGTTTTTATTGAATCTTCTTTCACCAAATACTGCATCTGCATTATTCTTTTTCATGGTTTTGACTAATTTAGGAATCTCGGAAGGGTCATGCTGTCCGTCCCCGTCTAAAGTCACAATTGCTTTTGCTCCCAGTAATGAGGCAGCATCACAACCTGTCTTCAGACTTCCTCCCAATCCAAGGTTTACGATGTGCCTTAATACCAAAGCGCCTGCCTTTTCAGCTATTTCTCCAGTGCGGTCGCGAGACGCGTCATCCACTACTATAACCTTCTCGACATATCTCATTGTTTCACGAATGACATCTTCTAAATGATCCTCCTCATTACGAGCAGGAATGACGGCAAAAAGCCCGGCTGTTTTCTTCATATATTTAAGAACATGCATGATTATTTAAATCTTATTTCCTTCGTGGAGATATGCCTTCTACTGAAGAGACTAGGAGAAATAGCACGATTACAGACGCTACGGTTGAATTTATCTTTTCCAGAGATGAACGCAGATGGCTATTATTAATAGTGGCTCTGGGCTTTATTTTAAGATTCATAGTTGCGTCTCACTTAGCGCCTGTTGAAGATGAGTCCGGAAGCATAACTCATGCTATAGGGTTTTCGAAACTTGCACCATTAAGTCAGATGGCGCAAGCACAGGTATGGTATTATCTTACAGATTATTCTTTTAGAATATTTGGAATATCTCTTCTCACGGGTAGGCTTCTTTCAGTTATATTTGGAACGCTTTCAATAATTCTCGTATATTTGATTGCGAGCCTTATGTTTAATAAAAAAACAGGGCTTGTTGCTGCTTTCTTACTCGCCATATCTGCCTACCATATAACGTGGACTGCTAGCTATCAAGATCAGACAATGATGTTCTTTGTTCTCCTTGCCTCTTATTTCTTTATCAAGGAGTATAAACAGAGCGGGAAAATCTCCATTATCAGCGCAGTCTTTCTGGCCATAGCTGAACTTGTTAAGATTATAACAGGAGTTTTCATTCTGGTTTTCGGGTTCTTTAGCCTGCTAATTCTTTATAAGAATTACAGAGGCGATAAAAAATTATTTAGAGAGAATTTTAAAAGAGCAGTTATTTTTGTTGTCGTATTGGCCGTGGCAATGACGCCAATTCTCGCATATAATTATTTTCTTTACAAACAGAAGGGCATTGTGGACCTGCCTTTTGCACAATTTCTTAGGATAAATCCTGAATTTTACACAGGCCCGGGCTTGCATCATGGAGAAGGTTTTGTCATCAATAAACTGCCGCGTAATCTCTATAACGTGTTTACTCTATATTTCATTAGAGAGGATCTTCTTATATTTCTACTGGCATCCTTGGGCGTGATTTATACTCTGGGCAAATTTAGAAGAATGCGATTTGGAGAGGCTTTCTTACTTGGAATGTTTTTCTTTGCTCTTTTATTTATAGCCTCAGCCATAGTTCTTCAGACTCATTATACATCATTTCTTCCTCTAATGTCAATTTTTGGAGCAAGCCTTGTTGTGCGTTTATCCAATATAAATAGTCTAAAGAAACATTCTAAGCATATCATTCTGGCAATTATGATATTAATCCTCTTATTTAATCTTTGGAATATTCGCGAGCCCTTAACTTCAAAAAGCGCGTTGCAAAAGATGCGAGAGTTTAGTGTTTCCTCTATTGATAAGAATTCTCTGGTGCTTGTGGATTCCAGGATTTATACTGGAACCTATGCCTGGATATTTAATGATAGAAGCTATGTGGATGCTTCACGACTGCCAGAAATATTGGAGGCATCAGCCAATTATCGCGGAAATAAACAGGAAATAAAAATAGTATTTATTGAATGTGTTAATGATGACTGCGGATGGGGAACAATAAGGGACCAGCCAGAACTAAATGCATCGATGGAAAATTTAATCTCCCAATTCAAAAATGTTTCAACTAAAATTACCGAAATAGATGGCGGCGGGTCAATTACAGGAGTCAGAGGTGCAGAAATATTGGGCGAGCCTTTCTATAGAGTTTATGAAACCAGTTCACTAATGCCTGCTGAAGTGCTAGAAGCCGTAAAGAAGACACACAACCATTTCCTATATCACATTCCAAGAGATGCCTATCCAGAACAGGCTTTTGATTATTACACTGTCAATGGCTTCTTCGATAATACCCTTAACTTTTTCGCTTACCTTATCCTATACACTATAGTGCTGGCAGCGTTCTTGTCTATGGGAGTTCCTTTCTATCTTCTTTTCAAACAGAGATAAATTAAGTTTATAAGCTGAGATTCTTGTTTAAAATATGGACACAAAAGCGAAAGCATGGTCGTCTCTTGATGCGATATTGGTTTTTGGAGGAGAGGAAAAAGACCTAAGTCGTACGAATCACGCATACAGAATATATCATGATACAAAAGATTTAAGAAAAGATCCTCTACGGATAGTTGTTAGTGGTTCGCACCCAGGCATAAGTTATCCTGCTCCTTTCAAACCGGAGTCTCAGATAATGAAAGAAAATTTAGTTAGAATGGGAGTTCCAGAGGACTTAATTTATGTAGAAGGGAAGGCACTCGATACTCTGGGAAATATAATTCTTTCTCAGCCAGTTATTGAAGAAGCTCTTGCTGATTGCTCAAATAGGCGTATAGGACTAATAATGGATAATCATGGTATGAAAAGAACTATGTGGTTAGCTGATAGAATATTCCCCGAACATTATGAAATTTATCCGCTTCAAACCGATAAGATATTGCCTTATCCTCAAAGAATATTTACTTATGTTAAAGAGAAAATAGTTCACAATGCATTGCGTCTAGACCTTTTACGTGAAGGGATATCTCGTGGAGATCAAAAAAGATTTGAATTCTACTTAAGAGAAAGATGCTCTATGTACGCTGATCTGGCCCCTCCAAGTGTATATGGTTTACTGATAGACTTTCTTAAATTAATAAATCGAATCACTTTAATAAAAAACCATGTTTTGAGATTAATTTCGAGGTAGTTTAAATATTATGATAAAGAATTTCCTAACATTTGACCTTGAAAACTGGTATGATTCTGATTTTATCAGAAAAGAAGACAAGCACGGAAGGGATTTTGTTTTAGAGGGCCTTAATAAAATAATCAAATTGCTGAGAAAATATAATGTTAGGGCAACTTTTTTTGTTACAGGCGATGTTTTGGAAAAATACCCTAAAGAAATAAAGAGGCTTTCTCTTGCGGGACATGAGATAGCTTCACATAGTTATGAACATATTATGCTTAATAAAATGTCGGATTCGGATATAAGAAATAATATAATCAAGTCTAAGAAAATAATAAAGAAAGTTACTGGAAAATATCCTAAGGGATTTAGAGCCCCGTCTTGGTCTATCAATAAAAGATTGTTTTGGGTTTATGATTTCTTGGCTAAAGAGGGGTTTCGATATAGCGCCAGTTTGTTTCCGGTCTACATGGGCGCATATGGGAGCTTTGGATTCCCTACACATATATTCAAACCCTCTGGGAAGAATAATATAATTGAGCTGCCTGTCATGCCGTGGGAAATATTTGGGATTAGACTTCCTTTCTCCGGTGGGATTTATCTTAGGATATGGCACAAGTCGATAATATCTTTCTTTATTAAGAACCTTAATAAAAAAAATAAAAGAGTTGTGGTGTACATGCACCCTTGGGAACTATGTGAAAATATTCCAAGAGTCAAGATGCCTGTTATTGGGAGAGTGATAAGCTACTGGGGGTTGAAGAATGCTGCGTCAAAACTTGAATTCATGCTAAAAAACTTTGAATTTGACTCTATTGAAAATATTCTTAAATTTTGATTGAAAATTGATTTATCTAAATATTTAAAAACTTGATTTAGGGATTAATTTAAAACGTTGCTAAAAGGTTGATAAAATGCAGAATCTGAATGGAGATATAGAAAGATTAAGAATTTTGTTCAAGCAGCACAAGCCCATTATCATTATTGGGGGAGTTGCTGGCTCAGGAAAGACAACTATAGGCAATTACCTTCTTTATAATCTTGATTTAGACCATAGCATAGGCACAGGATGGATTAGAGAAATCGCAGCTTCGAAAACAAATAAAGAGAAAGATCCTGAATTATTTTCCCATTCCTTTCGCCCAGTTGGTAAGAATATTACTCCGTTTGAGCAATTTAAGGCATCTGCTATGGCTGTGCTGCCTTCTGTTGAGGCCTGTATACTAAGGGCGCGGCGCGAGGGACAGTCTCTCCTTATTGAGGGCCCTATGTTAATTCCGGGTATATTGAAAGAAGGAATGTATGACTTATTCATATATCTTAAAAAATCCGATAGTCCTGACTTGCACTATAAAATGTTAACAACAGGAACTCATACAAAAAGACAAATATTCTACTCTGACCTGGAACCAAACAATGAAATTGAAAGGGAGCTTATCGCAATATGTAAAAACCATAATATCCTGATAGTTCCCTTTACGAACATTGAGGAAAGAAGAAATATGATAATAAAAGAAATAGCTCTGAGATTTATAAAATGAAGCCGAAATTGTCTAAGAAATGTTATTTGTCTAAGAATGAACTTTCTCCTGTTCAGCAAATAATGAGCTATGCAAATCCGGAATATTTTAGAAAAAGGGGGCTTGACCCTTCAAAAATAATTTCTTTCGCTGGAGGATGGGTTAATCATCCTTCCCCAGAACCTCTAAGGCGTGCCTATAAAGAGATAATAGATGACCCGGAATCATTTCATAAATCCGGCGGCTATTCTTCTATACTTGGAATACAGGAATGTAAAGAAGCCTTAATAAAGTATGAAGAACATTTGTATAATTTAAACGGGTTGGCTCCTGAAAATATTGTTTTGGGTGCTAATTCCACGCAGCTAACGTCAACTATTCTTACTGTTCTTCTTGACCCAAAGGACAGAATATTGCTTTTAGATCCTTCGTACTGCACACTCCCTACACAAATAAAAAATGCTCTTGAAGTTGAAATAATTCGCTTTCCTGTCTTGGATGAAAAAATATGGCAATATACAGCAGAGCAAAGAATATCGGAATTTTCTGAATTTATAAGGAGAGAAAAACCAAAGGTGGTTCTCCTTATATCGCCTGATAATCCAACATCCCAAATTCTCTCAGATAATTTCGTAAGGGAGACTCTGAAGGCAGTAGAAGATATAGGAAGTTTCTTGATGATTGATTTTGCTTATAAGGATATTTTCTTCATAGATAAAATCCCGGAATACTATTCTTGGCCGCCGACAGATAATTTCCTGTCTCTGCACTCAAACTCAAAATGGACGAGAAGCCTCGGTAGAAGACTTGGTTGGGTTGAAGCCAACAAGGAGATAGTTGACGCTCTTGATTTAGTTCAAGGGTTGGCGATTTTATCTCCGGATACACTCCATCAACTAACTCTTGCTAATTACCTAAAAAAAGCAGTTCAAGATGGTAGTTTAAGAGTTTATGTTGAAGATGTTAGGGAACAATACAAAAAAGCAGCAGCACATATTATTCAGGAGATTAGAAAATATACAGATCTTCCTCATTTAACTCCACAGGGAGGGATTTATACATCAGTAAATGTTAATATGGATGGAGAGAAATTTGTTGAGTTGCTGGTAAAAGAGACTGGCGTCTTGTGCATCCCGGGATGGGGGTTCGGCAATACACAAAAAAATGCTATTAGGCTCTCTTATGGACCTCTTGTCAATGATCCTGATATGATCAGCGAAGGCATTAAAAGAATCGGGAAGTTTTTGGAGAAGAGAGAAAATTTAGATAAATAATCTCGGCTTGTATTGGAAATTAAAAGGAAGATATCTTAAATAAGATATAGATTATTCCTAACACAAGCCCTATAAATAAGTCGTCGAATAGAAAAGCATATTTATTGTTCATGTTATCAAAAAAGTGGAATGGCCAAATTTTCGTCAGGTCAATTATTCTAAATATCATAAATAGTACAACCATGCTTAAGATTGATAGCGGCACAGCAATGATTAACAAGAGGTACATTCCTAAAAACTCATCAATAACAACTTCCCTTGGGTCAGTTATCAGATAATTTTTTTTCTGCTCTGTCGCGGACAGAACAATTATCATAAAAAGAACAAAAATAATCAGATTCAGCAGTGGCAAATTCAATATGTAATATACCAAGAAGAATATAATCAAAGCAAAAAGGGAAGATATTGAGGCTGAGAAAGGTAGTTTCCCAAGCCCAAATAGAGTAAATATATGATTAGTCATTTTCTAAATATACCCTTTTTCCATATTTCAATGTCGAATATATTTAAAAACGAATTCATGATTGTTCCAATGCTTCCTTTTATATCTGTTCTATCAAACTCTTCATAATATACATTCCTGTTAAAAAAATCAAAGAAACTTGGTTGCATGCTCCATCTATTCTTATTGGAAAAAAAATGCCATGTGTCTGCCACCAGCCACCTTGTTCTTCTTCCTACCACGTATGATGGTTTCTTGAATTTTATGTTTTGAGATAGGAGATACATGTAATAAGGAAAATTTACTCCACAAAATAATGGATGGGCAGTTGAACCTCCTAATCTGGGATTTATTTCCATAAATTTTGGCCTATTATCTTTGGGATCTGTCTTAAATTCCAGTATTATTATACTATGCCAATCAAGTTCTTTTGCCATTTTCTCTGTATATTTTTTTATTTCCCTGTTATCCGTACTCTCCCATAAGGTGCCTGGCCCCGAGTCTATTGGATATTTTCTTAGTCTTTTATATGAAAATTCTGCCAGTATTTTTTTATTTTTGACTATTGCCCAGACTAAAACTCCTGGGCCGTCTTCGATATACTCCTGAAGCATTGGGCGCCCATATTTTTCAACTATTGATGGATAAGAGACATTAAATTCTTCTATATTGTTTACTTTTTTTAATCCTCTGCCGCCGCTTGTTTTTCGGGGCTTTAAAATTATAGGAAACCCTAGCTTAGTTATAGCCTTCCTTGCCTCTTCGTCATTTTGCGGAAGATAGCTCTCTGGAACAGGCATGCCCAATCTTTTTGCAATTTTGACAGAATTCCATTTGTCTACTGCTTTCTCAAAGGTTGCTTGGTTTACCATTGGTAGTTTTGTATATTTTTTTATTTCATTAATTCTTTTATAAAGCACTTCAATAGTTCCTTCTTCTAATGGAAATACGCAATCATACTTTTCATTCTTTATGGCATCTATAAGCTTATCTAAAAATTTATCTGGTTCTTTTTCAGGATGAGGGAAAAGCATGAATTTTCTGGAATATTTGGAGAACCTGATAGGGTTAATGCTTTTATGCCCGCACGAATGAACCTCAAGACCCTCCCTGCCGAGGGCGCGAACTATGCTCAAGCCTTTTCTCATCCAACAATCTAAGACAAGCACTTTCGCCATGATATGAGATATTTGATAATGCCACATAACTTTTTAAACCTTCGATTTGCATAAACTACATGAAAATTCTGGGCGTTCATCCTACGCACACCGCGACCGCGGTATTAATGGAAGATGGCAGAGTTCTTTCCATGATTTCTGAAGAGAGAATAAATAGAGTTAAGGAATGGTATGGAATGCCTAAGAGAGCGATAGCCAAAGTATTAGAAATAAATGAAACTTCCCCTAACGAAATAGATATGGTTGCAATTAACGGGCTTTCGGCACCATCTAATTTATCTGATTATTTCAATAAGTCATTTAACATTCAAATGGCTGGTTTCAACGCATTCAAGGCTATTATGCCACACCGCGTAATAAAGAACAATTGGTGGGTAAGTCCGGCAGTTAATTTTTCCAATAAATTAAGAAATAAAAAAGATATTTACTCATATTTTGAAAAACTTGGAATATCCAAAGAAAAAATAATATTTATTGATCATCACACTTGTCATCTTTACACTTGTTTTATGAACAATGAGGGAAGAACCAATGATATGCTGATCCTCACTTTAGATGCTGCCGGAGACGGATACTGCGGAACAGTCAATGTTGTGAAAAATAGTAAACTCGCCACGATAGAAAGGATTAACCTCTATAATTCTCTAGGTTTGCTTTATAGCAGGATAACGCAATACCTTAATATGAAGCCCACGAGTCATGAGTATAAGGTAATGGGGCTTGCAGCATACAGCAAAGATAAGGAGAGTGAGAAAGTTTATAATATTTTACGTACAAAATTTATGAGAATTGACAAGGAAAATCCTCTGCGCATGGAAAATCTTTCTGGAGCGGTAAACTGGGAGTATTTAAAAGAGTTTGAAAAGTACTTTAAAAATACAAGATTTGACCATTTAGCGGGCGGTGTACAAAAATTAGTTGAAGAACTTGTCCGCGAATGGATAATAAACTGCGTAAGAAAGACAGGAATAAGAAAGGTGTTCTGTGCTGGCGGAGTTTTCATGAATGTTAAAGCCAATATGAAATTAGCATATGAAAAAGAAATTGATGAACTGTTTGTGTTTCCCTCCTGCGGAGACGAATCTACCGCGTTGGGTGCTGCGCTTTATGCTTATAAGATGTCTTGCAATAAAAGAGGATTAGAATTTAAGCCTGCAAGACTGGAGGATATATACTTTGGCAATGACTTTAGCGAAGAAGAAATAATTACCGCCATAGGCAAGTACAGGGGGAAGATAAAAGCTAAAAAAGTTAAAGATGTCAACAAATTCGTCGCTTCTCTTTTAGCAAAAGGAAAGATAGTGGCAAGATGTTCTGGGAAGATGGAATTTGGAGCCAGAGCGCTAGGAAACAGAAGTATCCTTGCGCATCCAAGCAAACCGATGATAATACGTGAGATAAACGAAGCCATTAAGCAAAGAGATTTTTGGATGCCTTTTGCCTGTACTGTACTTGACAAGTATGAGGAGGAATATATGACTAATCCTAAAAAAGTGCCCGACTATTATATGATGATTTCATTTCAAACTAAAGAAAAAGCCCACAATCATTTAATTAACGGGATGCATCAGTATGATCTTACCGCCAGACCCCAAATACTCAAAAAGAAACACAATCCGGATTACTATGAAATTATAGAGGAGTTTAGGAAAAAGACAGGCATAGGGGGAGTTCTAAATACCTCTTTCAATATCCACGGAGAGCCTATTGTATGTACTCCCGAAGATGCTATTAGTACTTTGGTAAGATCTGGCTTGAAAAATCTTATTGTTGGAGATTATTATATTACGAAAATATAAAGCCTTATGGAGTCTGCGCCCCTCCTGCTATGATTTGCAGCAGATAATTGCCATAGCCGCTATTTGTTAGAGATTTAGCCAACTCCTTTAGTTGGTCTGCAGTTATATATCCCTTTCTAAATGCGATTTCCTCTATGCATCCAATTTTGAATCCCTGTCTTTCTTCTATTATCTGGACAAATTGAGAAGCCTGCATAAGTGATTCGAATTTTCCCGTGTCAAGCCAAGCAACACCTCTTTCCAGAATCTCAACCTTTAGCTTTTCTTGCTTTAGATACACATTGTTCACGCTGGTTATCTCATACTCTCCTCTTGGTCCAAGAGGAACATTTTTTGCTATTTGCACTACAGAGTTATCGTAAAAATAGAGCCCTGGCACTGCATAGTTTGATTTTGGATTGCTGGGCTTTTCTTCTAAAGAAATTGCTTTATAATTGCTGTCAAATTCCACTACTCCGTATCTGGAAGGGTCTAATACGTGATGTGCGAAGATTACTGCCCCATCTGGATTAAGACAATTAGCAAGTTGTCTACCAAGCCCCATGCCATAAAAGATATTATCCCCAAGTATTAGGGCTACCTTGTCATTGCCTATAAATTCCTCTCCTATTATGAATGCCTGCGCCAGTCCTTTTGGTTCTGGCTGCTCGGCATATAAGAAGCGGCAGCCATATTTAGAACCGTCGCCGAATAATTTTTTAAATGATGGCAAATCTTGCGGGGTCGATATTATAAGAATTTCCCGTATCCCAGCTAACATCAATATAGACAGAGGATAGTAAACCATTGGCTTGTCGTAAATGGGAATTAAGTGCTTATTTATAACAGAGGTAATAGGATAAAGTCTTGTACCAGAACCGCCTGCTAAAATTATTCCCTTCATTAGCGTACTCTCTTCCCGGAGATGGTTTTTAATTGGGCCCACCAATCCTTGTTATTTATGTACCATTTTATAGTCTCCTTTAGTGCCTGCTCGAATTCGAATCTTGGTTTCCATCCCAATTTATGTATTTTTGAGCAGTTCAAAGAATACCTCAAGTCATGTCCGAGACGATCCTTAACGTGCTCTATAAATGAATTGTCCTTGCCAACAGCACCTATTATTAGATTTGTAAGGTCTATATTCTTTAATTCGTTTCCTCCTCCTATGTTATATACCTCTCCTACTTTTCCGTTATGAATAACAAAATCGATAGCTTCACAGTTGTCAATAACATAAATCCAGTCCCTTACATTTTCTCCTGCCCCATATAACGGGACTTTTCTCTCTTCTAAAAGATTAGTAATAAAAAGGGGAATGACTTTTTCGGGAAACTGGTATGGTCCGAAATTGTTGGAAGAGCGAGTAATAATAATTGGTTGATTGAAAGTTTTTATTGCGGCCGTACAAAGCAATTCTGCAGCAGCTTTAGATGCGCTATATGGGGAAGATGGATTGAACATGTCTGACTCTACTGAAGATTTTTGATCAAAATTTAGAGAGCCGTAAACTTCATCAGTAGAGATTTGAACAAATAAAGCTGCCTTTTTTTCCCTGCATATATCTAGAAGATTTTGTGTGCCTAAAACATTGGTTTTTATAAATATCCCGGGGTCTAAAATAGAGTTGTCTACGTGGGATTCTGCTGCAAAGTTAATTATTATGTCTCCTTTTTCTATAAGCATGGCTATTTTTTCTTTATCGCAGATATCTTCTTGGAGAAAAGAATAATTTTCTTGACTTTCCAGGTGCTTTATGTTATTTTGATTCCCAGAATAAGTAAGCTTGTCTATATTAATGAATTTATAATCCTGGTGTTTCTCAATCATGTAATGGAGAAAGTTGCTGCCAATAAATCCGGCTCCCCCTGTCACAATTACTCTTCCGCTAAATTGGATTTTCATTTACAATACGTATAATAATGATTTATAAACATATTTATAATGAAAAGTAGTGTGTAAAATAATTTAGCTTTCCCTTCTTCTTCCAAAAGCATGTAATTCCATTTCGTTATAAGGCCATCTCCCTTCTTTGCATTCTCGATAAACTACAATATGCTCTCTGTTTATTTCTAGCAAATGGTCGTCAGGATTAAAATTAGCCTCGTGGGAATATCTTTCTCTTACTCTTCTAATTGCTTCTCGTCTCACTAATTGGTCTTTCCTTAAGCCGAGTTCTTCTCTTATCTCTCCCAGTTTTATTCCTATTTCTCGCCCTTCCATTTATCCCTCTATTTTCTTGATAATATCTGCAAAAGCAGGCCTGCTTATTAAAACTCCTGCTGTTATTCCGATTATAGAAGTTATCGCAAAGCCTTTAAACAAGCCAGCTCCTGCCCAATACAAAGGTAATAGCGAGACTAAAGCAGTAGCATAAGCAGAAACAACTACAAAAATAGCTCTCTTCATCCTTTCTTTTAGCGATAAAGTAAGCCCCCTTCTTGCCTCGTCCAAGATGACTATCTGCTGGTCAACACCTGTTCCTATAACTGCTAATATTCCTGCAATTGACGGCAAGTCAAGATTCCAACCAATCATGGCTGCTACTCCCAAGATAATCACAATTTCAGAGAATGACGTAAATAAAACAGCCAGTGATTCCTTAATTTTCCTATAACGGACGAAGATAACTATGCTAACCACAAGAATTGCAATCGCGCCTGTAATAAATAACAGATAGACAAACTGACTTCCTAATAAAGGAGATATTGTATCAAGCTTTACTATTTCCAACTTGTAAGGCAAACTACCTGTAATTAAAACTGTCTGCAGCTTATGCATAGAAGTTCTTGCGTCGTTTAACGCATCGTCTTGGGTTGGGCCTGTGCCAGAGCCTTGAATTGAAATTTGAGTAGTAACTCTGCCTTTCAAGTCCTTGCTTATTAATAAATTATCAACAGGAACGTCATCTAAAATCAAAGTTAAGTTTTCTGTTAGATACTTGCCTCCTGTAGAACTATCTATTGGTATGTTTTTTGTTATTTCTGCGTGCCTTTTCGCAGCCTCCTCGCTTAAATAAATTGTAAATGCAAAATTACATAGATAACCGCCTTGCGTGGGGAAGCAACCAGTAACTGCTGCGCAAGTTGCATCATTTCTGCATACAGAAGTTATGTCCTGATTTCCGCCTATGAAAGCTGTCTGATTCCCAATACGTGCTTCAAACTTGCCTTGCTTTGCTATTAACTCTTCTAAGTCAGAGGGAGTTGCTCCCGCAACTTCTACAAGCATGAATTTATTCCCTGATAGGTCGCTAACAGCTCTTATCTTAACATCTGAAATTCCGAAAACGTTAAATCTATTATTGCTTATGGCAATTAAGTCCTGCATTTGCTCGTCTGTAATCTGCTGCTCTGGCTTTATTAACGCCCGAGAACCGCCCTGAATGTCAAGCCCTGTTTTTATTTTTGTTCTTGGAACGTTTTTTACTGTTATCTCTGGGGTTTGATTTGTGTATAAAATATACTGATTTTTGTTTGTTGTAATGTCAATTCTGACTTCTGAGCCATTGTTAGCAGAAAATAATTGATTCATTATTTTTCCATAATCTTCAAGATTAGAAATTTTATTTTCATTTATTTCTTTGATGATATCTCCTTGTTTAAGCCCTTGCTCAAAAGCTGACGAATCTTTTTCAATAGATTTTATAATAACTCCTTCTGCAAAGCTTGGCCTGATTGCTAATAATGAAAGTGCTAAAGCAATAATTAATATCCAGACTCTAAGTGATAATTTCATGTTATTCTATCCTCTTTTTTTCTGTATACCATTTAAGCATTGAAGCGTTTGTAAGCCATGTGTTAATTATATCAAAGCCCAAGCCAATTAGTAAAATAGTGAACATCTGCCTTAAAATATCTGAGAATGTGTATATGAAGATAAGGCTAACGCTCACTGCTGCTATTGCTGTAAGAGTCATTGTTAAGCCTGTTTTAAATGCGCCTTTAATCCTATCGTTAACTTTTCCCTCTCTTGCTTTTAAAACTCTCATTGTCAATAAAATATCTGTATCAACTGAATAACCGATAAGCATTAACAGAGCAACTATTCCTGCTGTTGACAACTCAATATGAAAAAAATCAATTACCGCTATTGTCATGACAATATCTGCAAATGCTGCAAATATAACTGCCAAGCTTGGAATTGGAGTTCTGAAAATAAAGAAAACAACTA
>ERZ1292623.915-Hain-H51-01um-R1-915-length-29636-cov-6_pt1 | contig 29636 bp, 37 predicted proteins | sample MGYA00564398_ERZ1292623 | MGnify/ENA primary metagenome ERZ1292623 (study PRJEB36523, sample SAMEA6512633) | groundwater metagenome | collected 2019-01-07 | study: AquaDiva: Metagenomics assemblies of 32 groundwater samples
TTTTATTTTGCCTACCATTTTTCGTTCACGACCGACGAAGTTTCAATTTGTGACCCTACCGGGAATCGAACCCGGGTTTACGCCGTGAAAGGGCGCCGTCCTAACCGCTAGACGATAGGGCCGTGTGATCAAGTTTACTATTGCAGGCCAGAATAATCAAGATGACTTTGGCAGACACGTTGATAGACTGCATTTCGAAACTATGCTACAGTTTACACATGATAATGGATAAGAAATACTTTGAAATGAAGAGACACGCTGCCAGCATGGGAGCTCGTCGCAGATATGAGTTGTATGGTAATCCAGGTACAGTCGAAGGAAGAAAACTTGGTGGTGAGCATTCTCTTGAAACGCATCGCAAATTAGACCAAGGCCGCTTCAAGGTGTTGAAATTGATACGAAAACCAAGACGATCTCGATATCTCGCAGAGTTACTTGGAATTTTCATCGGTGACGGCCATTTGTCAGAATATCAGGCCAGTGTCGTCACTGGGCTTAAAACAGACCGTAATCATGCACTGCATATTGCAGATATGATTAGTAAAATTTTTAAAATCAAGGTTAGCATAAAGGAGCGGCCAGCGTTCGGGGCAATAATAATAGTAGCTTCCTCTAAAAGTATTGTTCGGATCCTCACTTCTTACGGCATGCCGATAGGAAATAAATTAGGAGGAGATCTAAGGATCCCAAAGTGGATTACTGATTCAACCTTATACATGAAAATGTTTATAAGGGGGCTTTTTGACACCGATGGTTGTGTATTTATGGACAGGCATATAATAAATGGAAAGCTCTACCAGCATTTGGGCTGGACAATAACCAGTGCCGCTGATACATTACTCTCGGATATCACTGATGTTCTGGTTCGTTTGGGCTATCGTCCGACCTGTAGTGACAAGCAAAATTCAGTCTACCTTAGAAGACAGTCTGATGTTCGACGATATTTTACGGAGATAGGATCTTCAAATAGTAAACATCTTGGGAGATTCAAGAAGTTTTGTGGAAGGGTACCGAAGCGGTCATAACGGCACCGACTCGAAATCGGTTGGGGGCGCAAGCCCCACGTGGGTTCGAATCCCACCCCTTCCGTTTATGAATCTAACTTTTCAATTTAATGCGAGTGATATTTGGCGGGCACAGCTTGCTGATTGTTCGTCTGCTCGCTTGAGTATTGATTTCGAGACTTGGATATTCACTGACACTAATTCTGGTATTGGTCGTGATTTTTTAGATGTCTTCAGAGAAAAAGTTCGCGAAGGTGTGCGGGTGCGTATATTACTCGATATGTATGGCAGTTTGGGAATGTATGTGGACTTTGCTCTACTTAAAGAATTGAGAGAAGCTGGAATTGAGATAGCTTTCTTCAATCCCATCGCTTTCTGGCGACTCCACAAACTTTTCAGTTGGTTCTCAAGACGTGATCACCGCAAGCTCATACTTATAGATAATCGCATTGTTCATATTGGTAGCGCTTGCGTAGCCGAACGCATGCGAGATTGGCACGAGTCTTCTGTGCGGATTCTGGCACGAGAGGGTGAGTTGATAACGCCAATAATCAACTCATTTAATCAACTCTGGCATTCTGTTAAGCGCATGACGCTCTCGCGCAAGGCTTTTGATCTACCCCTTACTACATCTATAAATTATATCTCGAGCACGCCCCATATCGGTAAACGCAAAATCCATCATGCTCTTTCAAGAGCTATTAGACGAGCGAAAAAAAACATTTTTCTAGTTACGCCATATTTCGTACCCACAGAACGTTTGCAGTTTGCGTTATTTAGAGCACTTAAAAGGGGAGTGCGAGTCAGGTTAATTATTCCCGAGAAATCTGATCCTAGATTAGTTGACTTGGCCGCCTACGAATATGCCCGCTCACTTGTGCGTCGAGGAGCCGAGGTTCTCTTGCATCCCGACATGGTCCACTCAAAGTATTCTGTGATTGACGGGGAGTGGGGAATGTTGGGGAGTGCTAACCTCGATAACTTGAGTCTCTTGAGCGACTACGAGCACGTAATTGCAGGCACTGATTCTGATCTTGTCTCGCCTCTTTTGGAGAACTTTAATATTCTGTCTAAAGAAGCCAAAGTGTTCGGCGAATCACAAATGCATCCACCGATCCACGATCGCTTACTCGGCCTCCTAGCCCGCCCTATCCACAGATTTCTATAAACGGCTCAAAAGAAGCCTATTTTACCACACCCCGCACCTTGACTTTCGTCAAGGAAGGTGATATACTTAGCAAAGATCCAAAAAGACAGGAGGTGAGAGCGTGAGCAAGCAGCCAGCGTATTACGTGTCATTCGCGCAGGGCAACCTGCCCGAGATTCGTCTCGGTCAGTTGGCCGATTTCCATCGGTCGGAGGGCGATACCGTGTGTGGTAAGCCCCTAGGCGAGTCGGCGGTGATCAAGATCGACGGAAAGCTCCACCGCGTCCGGAAGATCACGTCCAAGTCCGACGCGGACGAGACCAACCTCGCCAAGGAGCTCCTACATCAGGAGGAGTCGGGGCTGATCCGAGTCGTCGCCGGCCCGTTCGCCTCCAAGTTCGACAACAGCCGCCTCGTCGACTGAACCAGAGGAGGTACGCGATGTATCTCGAAATTGAGATTGTCGTGAGGCCTGCCGGGGAACAACCCGGTGGGCCTTTTCAATTATATTTTATGGGCGGTAGAGGATTCGAACCTCTGACCCTTGTCACGTCAAGACAATGCTCTACCAACTGAGCTAACCGCCCAAAATTAATCGTTCAATACTACGTCTCTTTTCCCATTTCTTAATCTGTGATTCCCTTTTTCTGGCTTCATTTAGATTATCAAATTGTTCAACATATACAAGCTTCCATGGAGAATACGGCTTTGTAGAAAATACGGTTTAACTAAACATATTTTATAGGCAAAAGGAAACGGGCCAGCTTGTTCTCCCGGTGAGGGGAGATAGGCTGACCCGATCATTAATGATGCCGGAATGATGCCAGCACCAGGTTATTTGTGCTTCTTCTTGGCCTTCTTGTTTCCCGCGTAGACGGTGTCCCGTTGTGTGCGGCCGAGCTTGGTTCTCCGGGCGACCACCTCTTCCACCGTGGGCTCCTGGGGTTCGGGCTCGCTTTCCGCCGCGCTGACCAGCTCGGCGCGTATCCCACGATTGGCCAGCCAGGCTCCTTGAGTAAGAACGGCGAGGGAGCTGGCGATCGAACGCAGTGCCGCGATGCCCGCCTTCTCCCCGTCCACGCCCTTCGCAATCTCGGCTTGTTCGAGGGCGATCTCGAGAAGCTGGTCGCCTTTCGTCACCGCGTTTTTCAAGCTCATCTTCATCGATTCCTCCATACACACCCAATAGTGTGTTCTTTCTAATAACTAACACATTCGCCTGCCTTGTGCAATTTATCCCAGCGAGACTTGTATTGTGAACGGTTGTTCACTATAATCTATAATGTGATTATGAAGAAAGGCCAGAGAACTGTAAAAGAAGTAGCGAATAGACTCGAAGCTTTTTATTTGCGCAATAGACGTCTGCCGAGTTTCGCCGAGTTGGGCGAAATTCTAAACCTACGCTCCAAGAACGCTGTCTCGCAATGGGTAGGCAAACTAGAAGAAGCGGAAATTGTGAGACAAGATAGAACAGGCAAACTTTCTTTGGGCGAGAACTTTAGTACGCTGAAGTTACTAGGTTCGATTGAGGCGGGGTTCCCGACGGGTGCAGAGGAAGAAGCGCTCGACACTCTCTCCCTCGACTCGTACTTAATCAAGAATCGCGAGGCGACCTATGTGCTCACTGTAAAAGGCGACTCTATGATAGACGCGGGCATACACGAGGGCGATATGGTTATTGTCGAGCGAGGCGTTGAGGCGCGATCGGGCGATATTGTGATTGCCGAAGTTGATGGCGCTTTCACTCTGAAATATTTTAGAAAGCGCGGTAGGGAAGTTAGTCTGGAAGCGGCGAATAAAAAGTACAAAACTATTTTTCCCAAAAACGATCTCACAATATCAGCCGTTGTCAGAGTAGTAATCCGTAAGTATGTTTGAGAGTTTGAAAAGTTTGTTAAGTTTGAGCCGTTTATGCAAAACCTAGTTTTGCATCTTGACGGTGATGCTTTCTTCGTCGGTTGTGAGCTCACGCGTAGACCAGATTTGCGTGGCCTGCCTGTTGTGACTGGCGCCGAACGGGGGATTGCTTCGGCTATGAGTTATGAAGCCAAGCGCTTGGGTGTAACTCGCGGCTACCCGATATTTAAACTCCGCAAAGATTTCCCGCAAGTGGTTGTGCTACCCGGTGACTACGAATTATACGAGCAATATGCTAATAGAATGTACACAATTGTACGCAGGTTTAGCAATAGAGTAGAAGAATATAGCATAGACGAATGCTTTGCCCAACTTCGCCAAGGCTCCGCTGGGCAAGCCTCCCACGAGATAGCGCGCGAGGTAAAAAGTACTCTTGCGCGTGAACTGGGGATGACGTTCTCTGTGGGAGTTGCACCTACTAAAGTATTGGCCAAGCTCGCTAGCAAACGCGACAAGCCCAATGGTCTGGTTTGTACTAATTATGATAACTTTGCACACGAATTATACGGCATGGATCTGGGGAAAGTGTGGGGGATCGGGGCACGTTCTTTGCCACTCATGCGCGCGCTCGGTGTTGTGACAGTGGGAGACTTCGCCAATCAAAGTGAATCATGGATGCGCGGTAACTGGAATGTTAATTTTCTAGATCTGTGGCATGAGTTGCGCGGCGAGCAGGTCTACAAAGTGAGCGAGGGCAACATTGCTAAGCACTTATCAATCCAGAAGACGCGCACTTTCTCGCCCGCAACCAACGATCCCAGTGTGCTTATGGGACAGTTGGCGAAAAATATAGAAAATGCATTTGGCTATGCCAGATCACTTAATCTCTCTGCAAGCGAAGCGCAAATTTTCATCAAAACAGAAAAATTCGGTTACCAGGTAACCGAATTTAAATTCTTGAATCCAATTCAGACGCCAGAGCTACTACTTGATCAAGTGCGCAAGGTTTTGCCCTCTCTCATTCGCAAAAATGAGAAGTATCGCGCCACCGGTGTTGTTTTAAAGGCCAGTCCTCTAGCGAGAGGTCTGGCCTTGGGGCCGCGAGATCTTTTCGGCAATCATTTGGTTGAATCATCTCGCTTAGCCGTCCATCAAGTAGCTGACAGATTATATGACAAATATGGCGGTAGAGTGCTCACATTGGGCAGCGCCCTCACGGCCCGCAACATGCACCACACCCAATCTGCCCGCACGCACTTGGGCCTTCCGTACCTAGGCGAAGTATGTTAGTTTAAGCGTGGAGCCGAAAGGCAAGGAGGAGCCAATGGCAGCAGCAGGTGGATGTAGTGGGCAAGCGGATCCCCGTGATGTGAAGATCCGAGATCTCGAGGCAGAGCTTACCAGGGAGAGGAAGGGCGCGGTAGACATCCGGTCCCAACTCGAATACCAAGAGGCGGAGACGGCGCGCGAGCGTGACTTTGCTCGGAGACGGGCGGATGTGGCGGAAAAGCACGCCCGCGAGCTCGAGTGGGCATGTGCAGCCAAGGACGCAGTTTTACGCAAGCTCGAGTGGGAGTCAAAAGAAAGCTTTGTCAGATGTCCTCGATGTTGTGCAGCAGTGGCGATTGGGTCGACACGAGCTCACATTCCGGGTTGCGATCTTGAAAAAGCTCTCTCATCCGTTGCGGAGAAGGGCTGAATCAGAACACCAGAGGTCGGACCGCTCACGAAGCGGACCGACCTCGATTTGTTATTATTTACTTTTTTCTTCTCAAGAATGCGGGCATGGCCCAACTATCGTCTTCTTCTTCTATTTTTTCTTCTTTTTCTTTTATTTCTTTTTCTTTTTGATTTTCTTTTTTATCATCACGCTTCACGTCTCTCCTTTCATCTCTATCCTCTTTTTTGATGAGACGGGATTGCACTAGCCCCATGTCTGAACTTATGGGGGTTACAATTTGAGCAGGTTTAGCATCAGGCTTTTGATCACCCGCGAGTCCGGCGAAGAGACCCTTTTTCCTGGGTGTGGGTGTATTGCTTCCAAAACCTGACGCTATAACAGTTATTTTCACTGTGCCTTTCTTGAGGCGCTCGTCGCGAATAGCACCGAAAATTACTTTTGCCTCCGGGTCAATTGATTCGGTGATCACAGCGGCGGCTTCTTGAATCTCCATCATTGATAGGTCCTCACCACCGGCAATTGCAAAGAGCACTCCTCGCGCGCCCTCGATAGATAGGTCGAGTAGAGGCGAATTGATGGCGGCCCGAGCCGCATCTGTGGCTCTGTTCTCGCCAGAACCTGTGCCGATGCCCATTAGCGCTGAACCTGCATCTTCGAGCACTGTTCTAATGTCTGCAAAATCGACATTGATTATACCCGGTGTTGTTATTAGATCAGAGATGCCCTCGACTGCTTGCAAGAGAATCTCGTCGCAGAGGGCAAACGCCGCTGAGACACTCGTATTCTTTTCTATAATTTGTAACAAGCGATCGTTGGGGATGACGATCAGCGCGTCCACTTCTTTAGAAAGTTCATCAAGGCCTTGATCGGCTATGCGCGATCTCTGGGCGCCCTCAAATGAGAATGGTCTGGTGACTACGCCAATGGTGAGAATGCCTTGTTCACGCGCGGCACGGGCAACTACCCCTGATGCACCAGTGCCTGTGCCACCACCCATGCCACAGGCCACGAAGACCATGTCCGCGCCCTTGATTGTGCCTTGCACGTCTTCAAGAGTTTCTTCAGCCGCTTTGCGACCCAACTCGGGATTCATGCCCGTGCCGAGACCTCGAGTCAAATTTTTGCCAATATGAATTTTCTTCGGGGCAAGTGAATGATGTAAGTCTTGAGCATCAGTATTAATAGCAATAAATTCGACACCCTTCACTTTAGACCTGACCATGTGGTTAACCGCGTTGGTGCCCGATCCTCCCACGCCGATAACTTTGATCCGAGCGAAGGCCTCAATTTCTGGTGTTACTTTAGCCATTGGCTAATCATATATTATGGCTAAACCTGCCGCAAGCAGCAGGTCGCCCGACCCCACTGAAGTGGGGTTTAGGGCAAGAATTGTTTCAAGAAGCCTAAAATAGTGCTCTTCGTTTGCTTGGCGACGCGTATGCCCAATGACTCTTCTGGAGCTCTAGACATGCCAAGTACACAGAGACCCAACACCGCAGACCATTCACCATCGCGAGCACGCTCTAATCTCTCTCTCGCCCTCGAGGCGCTCTTGCTCTCTCGATCAGCAGACAGTCCTGAAGCAGAGAGGTGCTCGGGAATGCTATTGCGAGCAATGCGCGCTGGTAACCCAAGTTCTCTTTTGGCTAATTCCTCAAGACCATACACCCGCGAACCTTCACCGGTGAAAATTATTCCCGCAGGCAATAATCCAGATCTTCCGATTTTCTTCAAGTGGGTGTCGATTAATTCAAATATATCTGATAAGCGTGCGTTTATAATTTCGTTCACTCGCTTCTCGCCTTTCCCATTTTTAGCAGACGACCTGTCTGAATTAGTGCTCAACTTCATTTCTTCCGCCGCATCTAAGGGTATACGTAGACCTAGCGCAATATCGTGGGTGATATCAGATGAACCAATAGGGAAAACTTTAAGCGATGTTGGCAGACCATCTTCACAAGTCATAAGCGAAACTGTCTCCGCGCCGATGTTTACAAGTACAGTGCCAGCATTGCGTGCACTAGCCGATAGGGTGACGAAGCTCTCGGCGATGGGCAGAGCGTAAACATCCATTACCTCAACCCCATTACTCTCTATCGCTCCTACTAATGCTTCGAGATGAGGTGTGGCGCAAGTGATGAAGGTGGTGCGCAGTTCCAGCCTGTTGCCTGCATAACCGTGAGGCTTGCCCAAGACTTTTCTGCCATCAACTTTGTATTCAGATGGAATTGAATGGAGAACTTTAACATTTGGCCGCTCACTCACTCGTGTCTCACTCTCCTCTATAAGTCTATTAATATCAAATTCGCTAACAATAGAATCTGCTCGCGAAATAGCAACTGTGTTCGAGTCACTTGCTACGCCTAAGCCGATGCCACTGACGCTAACGAGTGCCCGTTTGATCCGACCACCCGCTGTCCTTTCGGCCTCACGCAAGGCAGACGAGAGACTTGCACTTGCACTTGCAGAGTTCACTACGTAGCCATTTTTTAAGCCATCTGACGGGGCTTTGGTAAGAGATCTGATTACAAAAGTACCTTCTCGTTGTGAGTATTCGCAGACAGCAATGCGAATATGAGAACTGCCAATATCTATGCCTGTAATAATATTACTTGCCACCAAGATATTGTAGCACTCTATTTTCAAATACGTCCATTTTCTTGTTGTGGTTAAATCCTTTCAGATGCGCGCAAGAATGGGTAAATAGTTCCGTGAGCGAATATTTTCCAGCCCGTGATGGATTCAGAAGTATTTCGCCCTCGTGATCTGTGAGGGCGTAAGCGAGTGTATTATGCTTGCTAATTTTATCTGTGCAGATTACGAGTGATAAATCATACTTGCTTGATAAGATATATAAATAGATTTTTTTGAACAAAAAAATCTCTCGACTCGAGAATTTGCGTTTTGTCTTGTTAGTTATCTCGAGCACTTCTTTATTTTCTGCCGAAGGTTTTGCGAGTGGGGATCAGTTTGCCCAGTTTAATTAATTTTTGCATCTTAATCCTTTTTGCAATTCTGTTTAGAGCACCGCGCTTTTTTGATAGCTCTGATTGGCTTCGGCTATGATAACGTCCTGCCCTAGCCGCTCTTAATAGCCCAGAACCGGAAACTTTTTTACTGAATTGACGCAATACCACGGATGGACCTTGGTTCTTTTCGTTATCTACTTTTATTACAGCTTTTCGCATGCGTAGAGCATCCTGTCACATTAATTACTTTTTTGCAACTGTTTTGATCTCTTTTAAATAAACCGCTAGTTCTTTCAGAGAAATAGATTTCTGTGATCTATTTTCCATATCGCGCACGATAACAGTATTATCTATTACTTCTCTCTGGCCTAGAATAATAGTAAATGGAATCTGTAATTTTTCGGCCATGGCCAACTGCGAAGCGAGACTGTCCTTGCTAATAGAGTGAGCTAGTGGTATGCGAGCCTCACGCAAGATCTCGATTACATTCACGCTTTTTAATTTGGCCTCGTAGCCAAGTTGAATGAAGAAGACTTTGGGTTTCTTGACTATTCGTGGAGTAAGCTTCTCGCCCGATGAAATTATCCTGTCAGCACCGAGAGCCACTCCCACAGCTGGTACCGGCTTGTTGGAACCTAAAACTTTGCCTAGATAATCATATCTACCACCTCCACCCAGAGATAAACCAGACATAATGTCTGAACCCTCTTTTTGTTTACTGGCAATCTCGAAGACAGTGCGGGTGTAATAATCAAGACCTCTTACAAGCGTGTGATCAATTGTGTATTCAATGTCCATGCCTTCGAGATATTCAAGTACTTCTTTAAAATGGCGTTTGCATGGTTCGCATAGGAATGAAACAGAATCAGGTGCCTTAGATTTAATCTCTTGACACTGCTCCTCTTTGCAATCTAATAATCTCATGGGATTAGTTTTGAAGCGCTCAATGCAATCAACACAAACTTTACCCAAATTCTTGCGATAGTAGTTGACTAGTTCGCGACGATAATTTGGTCGGCAATCCTTATCGCCAATCGAATTTAATTTCAGTTGGATCTCTTTGATTCCTGCTTCAGATAGGATAGAAATGAAAACTTTAATAACCAGTGCGTCGTTGATCGCTTTTTCTGATCCTAATATTTCTAAATTAAATTGTCGCAGTTCTCTATAGCGTCCCCGTTGGGGCTTGTCGTGTCTATATAGAGTGCCTGATGAATAGAGCATTACCGGCTGGGGCAGAGATTGCATTCCGTGTTCAAGATAAGCGCGCATAACGCTTGCGGTGAACTCTGGTCGCAGGGCCAGTTTGTCGCCACCCTTAGTACGTAAGGTGTATAGCTCTTTATCTACAATATCTGTGCCTTCTCCAACGCCACGTACGAAGACCTCTTCTTGTTCCAAAATGGGAGTCTCGATGGGAGTAAAGCCATAATAGATGGCTACTTCAGCCGCTTTTTCAAAGAAGCCCTGATAATTGTAAACTTCTTCTCCAATAAGGTCACGCATGCCTTTCGGAGATTGATACGGGCCTTCCAGACTTTTTCTAGTTAGAACTTTTTTTACTTCTTTCTTTTTCATATTATAACGTTGGCTCCGGGTAGCAAATCTAACATGTTGATTGGTAAGAGACGCAAAATAGGTCTTCCTACGATGAGATCTCTTGGTACAGGCCCCCAAATACGTGAATCAGAGCTGGCGTTCCTGTTATCTCCTTCCACGAAATACTCATCTGCTTCAAGTACATCACCGTCTACAGTATCGCCAGGTAGGCCGATAACGCGCTTGATAAAAAATTTAGATGGATCTTTTGGGTACTTGAAAATTATCACTTCGTTCTGTTTGGGATCCCGTACCCTAAATGTGAGCTCGTCAACTATTAAGTAGTCACCATTTTCAAATGTAGGAGACATCGAGGCTCCATTGACTATGAACGGTTGAGCGATGAAGAGTCTAATAGGCAGAACAATGAGCAGAGTAATAGCGATAAAAGATAGAAAGTCACTTTTTTTCTCCTGGACCACTATATTTTCTTCCATAGCGACTCATTATAGCACATGATAGAATCTAGTCTATGAAAGCGATTATTGTCGGCTTGGGTAATCCGGGCGAAGGATATGAACTAACGCGACATAATACTGGCAAAATTATTGCCGATCTATTGGGTTACCAAATTCTTGATGGGTTTATGAATAATTCCGGACGCTCTATTTCAAAACTTGTAAAATCAAAAAAAGATATAAGTAGATTAATAGTGATTCACGACGATCTTGATCTACCGATTGGCAAATTCAAAATCTCTTTTGATAAAAGCGCCGGTGGTCATAGGGGAGTGGCGAGCATTATTAAAGCACTTAAGAGTCAAGAATTCTCAAGAATTAGAGTTGGCATTTCTCCCGCAACTCCGTCAGGAAAATTGAAAAAGCCTCTGGGAGAGAAAAAGGTTTTAGATTTTATATTAGGCAAATTTAAACCAAACGAGCTTTTAGTTCTGAAAAAGTTGAGTAAGAAAATAAGCGAGGCTGTCTCGCTAATAGAAAAGGGGGATATAGCCCTAGCCCAAAATAAGTTTAACTAGACTAAATCATGCAAAGCATGATCGTCCGACCAAACAAGGTTCGGTTTAGGACTTCTTTTTGCATGAGAGAGTCATGCGCTGACCCGTCGGTTCGAAGAGAGTGATTTCGAAAGGATATTTTTTCCCAAGTTCAAGTTGTGAACGCAGGCGTTCTTCGGATTCAAATTCGCTGATATGCACTAGGCCGGCCACTCCTTCTTCGATGGAGACTAGAGCGCCATGCTTGTTGTATTTGATTACAACGCCTTCAACCACGTTTCCCTTCTTATATTTGCCAGCCGCTTCAACCCAGGGATTAGGTTTGAGTGCCTTGATTGAAAGTGAAACTTTGCCATCTTTAATTTCAATTATTTTCACTGGAATGCGCGTGCCCGGCTTATAGAGATTGCGCGGGTTATCCACTAGAGCCCAATCAATCTCTGAAATATGTACCAAGCCTTCGAGGCCGTCTTCGAGTTTGACGAAAATGCCGAAATCAACCGCGCCGGTTACTTCACCTTCAACTTTATCTCCAACCTGATATTTGTCTAGAATTTCTTTCTTTTCTCCTTCACCGGGTTCTTTTTCAGAGAAAATTAATTTGGCTTCTTTGGGGTCGGCTGTAATTATGCAAACATTTAGTTTAGTGCCCGTTAATTTCTTTAACTCTTTATAAATTAGCTCTTTGTCACCATCGGCCACCCTTGGATAGTGTTCTGATTTGAGTTGCGAAGCGGGCAAGAAGCCGGCGATGCCTTGCCACTCCATCATTAATCCGCCCTTGTTTGCATCTTTAACCAGAACTTCAAATCGCGTGCGCTTGCTGATAGCCTCTTCGGCTTCAGTCCAGAGGAGTGCTTGGCGAGCCTCTTTGAGTGAAAGTTCTACATAACCATCTTCATTTTCTGCCTCGACAACTTTGGCAGTGATAGTATCGCCAATATTTGTCTTTTTTAAAACATCACGAGCATTAAGATATTCACGGCCGTATATAATGCCTGTACCAAAGGGAGGCAAGTCAATATAGACAGCCATTTTGTCCTTGCCCAAAACTCTACCCTCAACAAGACTCTCAAGTGTTGGTGGCAAGGGACTCGTCTTCATGACGAGCCCCATAGGCGTCTCAATCTCAACTGGCTCCGTCCCCGTATTTGATTGTATTAAAGTCGCTACCATAAGCTTGGGAATACTAGCAAACCCACCCCAACCTTGCAATCCCCAGCAACTTGGGATCCGGGATCCTAAGTTATTCCTTGAACAAATTCTGGAGTTCTTTATATGAGGCCCTTTTCTCTAGCATATACGGAAGGTTGTCTAGGCAGAACTTTTTGTATTCAATACCTTCGGTAAATTGCTCTAATATTATTTTTTTCACGCAAATATTCCCTAACCCTTCAGAATATTCCTTCCAGCTAGAACGTACAATTTTATTGTTACCCAATTGATGAACCTTATCGTTAAGGTTAACGTACGCACTAGAGTGAAGAAGGTAATCATTATTGTCGATGTGTTTCGCTTTGAAGCGACCTTCAAAAAGAGTACCTCTTCTTTTATGTCTATTGTTAAGAAATTTCACATATCCACCTATTTGTTTACTCATGAATAAACTTATTCCACCCTCAACTATCTCTTCTAGAATCATATGAAAATGATTGGGGTTAAGACAATAGCAGATTATGTTTACAAGGTTAGATCTAGAGTTCTCGCGTACTTTACTAAATGAATTCTCATAGATGCTTCCGATTGGCGTAATAGTGTTGAATTCTATTAACCCTTCGATAAACCGATCAGCATCCTTTTCGTCTAGCACAATGTTTCTTCCATCTACTCCTCTGTTGTATACGTGATAGTATTCACCAACTCCAAAAAGTTCTTTTCGCATTTAGTAATTCTATCACTTAGGATCCCGGATCCCAAGTCATGGTGTCTTCTAACTCTCATGTTTGTTACCTCCAAAATTAGGCTAGCATAATGGTCTAAAAAATGCTACAATACATATAATACATATGGTTATACAGTATTTCGGCAAGGGAGAAGCTAGGGTTAGCCAAGGGGATTGGAATCTTGCCTTCGCGGGCGGGAAGTTGCGTTTGGGTGGCCGTGACGGTTTTGAGATTGATGGACCAGGCGAATATGAGATTGCAGGCACATTCATACGTGCTGTGACTACAGACGGGCCAGATGGCAAAATCAACACCGCTTATTCTGTTTTATTCGACGATATTAGATTAGTGTATTTGGGTAATCCGGTGGGTATTATTAAAGCGGAGGCCAAAGAGATCTTGGCAGACGCGGACATTCTCTTCACTCCCTCGCTTGAATACGCAACCGCGCTAGAACCAAAAGTAATAGTGCCAATGCCAATGAACGTGGCAGGGAACGAAATTAAAGGAAAGAATCTTCCCAAGCCTGTTGATAAACTCGTGATCAAACGCAAGGATCTGGAAGATAAAGAAGGCGAAGTGATAACCATATGGAGTTCCTGACAAAATTGAGAAATAAGCCAGAGAGTGTTCGTCGAGCTATCGCTTTTTGGTCGAGTGCTATCTTCACATTCATTATTTTCGCCATCTGGATTTTGGTAACAGTAAATAAGTAATATGGCAAAGAAGGAGGAAAAAATAGAGTCTAATAATATTGCCAGTATCATTTCTGTGCCTATCGTTAGCGAGATGCGTACGTCATATCTGACTTATGCCATGAGCGTGATTATTTCGAGAGCTCTGCCGGATGTACGTGACGGCTTGAAGCCAGTACATAGGCGTATACTTTATGCTATGCACGAAGATGGCCGAGTGCATTCTGGTCGCTTCACCAAATCTGCCGGAGTAGTGGGCGATGTACTCAAAAAGTATCACCCTCACGGTGACATGGCTGTTTACGACTCGATCGTGAACATGGCTCAAGATTTCTCATCCCGCTACCCACTCATTGAGGGCCAAGGCAACTTCGGCTCGATTGACGGCGATGGCGCGGCTGCTTACAGATATACAGAAGTGCGCATGTCGGCACTGGCCGGTGAAGTTCTGCGCGATATTGATAAAGAAACCGTAGACTTCGCCCCCAACTACGACGCCACGCGCAAAGAACCCATTGTCACTCCATCCCGCGTACCCATGTTACTTCTCGGGGGGACATTGGGCATTGCTGTAGGCATGGCGACCAAAGTGCCGCCGCACAACTTGCGCGAAGTGATGCAAGCGCTCATCCACCTTGCTGATAACCCAGATGCGACAAATGAAGATTTGCTTGAGTTCATTCAGGGACCGGATTTTCCAACTGGTGGCATAATTTTCAATAAAAAAGATATTAGTCACGCTTATTCATCTGGCCGCGGAGGAGTGTTGGTGCGCGGTGAGGCCGAGATAGTTGAGGACAAGCAATCACAAGTTATCATCACGTCGATTCCTTACAAGGTGAACAAGGCCGAATTGATTATCAAGATCGCTAATCTGGTTCATGACAAGAAAATAGAGGGAGTGCGTGATATTCGCGACGAGTCCACAACTCTCGACGACTTGCGTATAGTAATCGACCTAAAGCAAGGTTCGTATCCACAAAAAGTACTCAACGCACTCTATAAACATACAGAGCTAGAAACGATGTTCCATTTCAATATGCTCGCGCTCGTTGACGGCGTGCCCGAGACGCTGTCGCTCAAGCGTATACTTGAGGAATTTCTGGATCACAGGAAAGTTGTCGTTAAGCGTCGTACGCAGTTCGATCTAAATAAAGCCAAAGATCGTGCGCATATATTAGCGGGCTTAAAGAAAGCGCTTGATCATATTGATGAGATTATCAAACTTATTAAGAGATCTGCTGATGTTGGTGAAGCTCGCGCGGGCTTGATGAAAACTTTTAAATTTTCAGAACTGCAGGCGAATGCAATTCTGGAAATGAAGCTCCAAAAACTTGCCGGCCTTGAACGTAAAAAAATAGAAGATGAATTAAAAGAAACACTCGCGCTGATAGACGAACTTGGGAGCATCTTAAAGAGCGCGGCCAAAATGCTTGCAATTATAAAGCGCGAGTCACAAGAGATAATCGAGAAGTACGGCGACGATAGGCGAACCAAAGTAGTGAAAGGCGGGGCCAAAGAGATTAGCGCAGAAGACATGATCCCAGATGAAGAGAGTATGCTTGTGCTCACCCGCGGTGGTTACGTCAAGCGCACCAGGCCGGAAGAATACAAGCGCCAGCGTCGCGGTGGCGTGGGCGTAGTTGATCTGGACACCAAAGAAGAGGATTTCATCACTAATCTGCTTGCCGCGTCCACTCACGCTGATTTACTTTTCTTCACGGATAAAGGCAAGGCCTATCAGCTCAAGATGTACGAGATCCCGGAAGGCAAACGGGCAACGAAAGGCAAATCGATCATGAACTTCTTGTCACTCTCGGAAGGTGAGCGCGTCACGAGCGTGTTGCCTCTACCACGCGATGTGAAAGAGCGCAAAGAATTGGGCCTTATGATGATTACGCGAATGGGCGTGGGTAAGAAGGTTGACGTAATGAGCCTGACGGATGTGCGTCGTTCTGGAATTATTGCAATCAAGCTTGGGGCAGGGGATGAGTTACTTAGTGTGCTTCCGGTTGAGAAGGGCGATAGTGTGATACTTGCGAGCAAATTGGGTCAAGCAATTAGATTTAAAGAATCTGACATCCGTGCCATGGGCAGAACCGCGGGCGGAGTGCGGGCGGTGAAGTTGAAAAGTAAAGACGAAGTGATTGGTGCAGATCGCATCGAAAAAGGCACAGAAGAGAAATTAACTTTTTTCACCATGAGTGCCAACGGCCTAGGCAAGAAGACTAAAATAAAAGAATACAAGATCCAGAAACGCGGCGGTTCAGGAATTAAGACAGCTAAAGTCACACCTAAAACCGGCCCCCTCGTAGTCGGCCGAGTCCTAGAAGTTCCCCACGGTGAAACCGTGGGGAAAGAAGATATTGAGCTAGTGGCCATGAGCAAGCAAGGCCAAGTGATCAGAGTGACGGCGGGCGAAGTGCCAACATCAGGTCGTCAGACCCAAGGCGTGAGGGTAATGAAACTAAGAGAAGGGGATAGTCTCGCTTCCGTCGAACGACTCTAACCTGTATCATTATATGTATGATGAATTTTAGCTCGCCAGAGCAGAATATTGAGCGTTTGCATTTAAGATCAGGAATGGTTGTGGCTGATTTGGGCGCAGGTTCAGGACACTATTCCATAATCATTGGGAAAAAATTGAAGGAAATGGGTGGGGGAGGGACAGTTTACGCAGTTGATGTGCAGAAGCATTACTTAGATGCGATCAAACAAGAAGCAGACAAAAATGGTTTGGGTAATGTGAGGGTGATCTGGGGCGATATTGATGTGCTTGGAGGGACAAAGCTTGCTGATAATCTGGCCGATGCCGTTGTGATCTCGAATGTGCTCTTCCAGTCAGAACACAAAAAAGACTTTCTGGCAGAAGCCTCGAGAATCTTGAAGCCTGGTGGCGAAATGCTTATTATTGATTGGCAGAGTAAAATTAAGCCACAAGACATTCTCTCTATTTTGCCCCCTGGTGTGAGCAAGACTAGTGAATTTGACGCCGGCTCTCACCATTTCGGAATCTTATTTCGTAAATCATGAATCATGAATCGTGAATCAATCTATGCGTAGCTTCCAAACAATTCTCCTGATCGTGTTTGCTTTCTTCATTGTGGGAGCTGTGATGATCTTCTCGGGTGTAATCGGTGGAGGCAAAAATAGTACGGAGCAACTCGCAAGTGAACCAGTGGTCCTCTGGGGCACTCTGCCCAAATTAACCATAGAGGAGATCTTGAAGCGCGCTCAGGATGATGCTGGTGAGGAGTCCGCTATCACTTATGTTGAAAAGTCAGCAGAAACTTTTGAAGCAGATTTAATAGATGCCTTGGCAAGTGACAAGGGTCCTGATCTTGTACTTGTTTCTCACCCAACGCTACTCAAACAGCGTGACAAAATTTTGCCTATTCCCTACACATATTTACCCGAACGCACTTTCAAAGACAGCTTCATTGAGGCTTCTGAAGTGATGCTTTCAAGTGAAGGAAGTTTGGGTCTGCCCTTTTTCAGCGACCCAATAATCATGTATTGGAATCGTGATATGTTTACCAAAGCAGGTATCCCTTCTGCGCCTGCAACGTGGCTTGAGGTGCAGCTCCTACCAGAGCGTCTCACCAAGCTCGATAGTAACGGCAACATAAATGAATCGGCTGTTGCCCTCGGGGGCGTGACAAATGTTGCGCACTTTAAAGAGATCCTCTCTGCCCAGATTATGCAAACCGGCAATCAAATAATCTCATTGAGTGCAGGTGTGCCAGATGTCGTGCTGGGAAAGTTAGATGGCGCAGATTCGGCCTTGCGTTACTACACTGAATTTGCTAATCCTAGTCTGCCCAAATATTCGTGGAATTCTGCCAAGCGCAACTCACTTGATGAGTTTGTGTCTGGTAAATTGGGTGTTTATTTCGGTTTCGCAAGCGAGCTTGGCACGATTCGCGAGCGCAACCCACATTTGAACTTCGACGTGGCCACGTTCCCGCAGGTCTCAAGCGGCGAGAGACGCCTAACTTTCACAAACGTCTATTCGTTCGCAGTATTACGCAACTCACCTGTGCCAGATTCTGCCACAGCCGTTGCTTATCGCCTGTCACTCGGCAAAACGGCTCCCATTGCAAGTGCTGTGCTAGAGTTGCCTCCAGCACGACGTGACTTATTAAACGTGACACCGGAGAATGCCTTCTTAACCCTGTTTTATTCCAGCGCCGTGATTGGCAAAACGTGGTTTGACCCAAATGCAGTAGCCTCGCGTAACATCTTCGCCGACATGATAGAATCTGTTATGATAGGCAAGTCGAGCCCGGACACAGCCGTAACCTCCGCCGACACCCGCCTGCGCGATCTATTAAGTATATAAATGAACAGAGAAAAGCTAACTTACGCACTCCTGCCTCTAGTAAATTGCGGTACGGGACCCGAGCCGTGCAAACTTTCAGAATTCCTCACGCTCCTCACTAGAATTTTCGATTACTTGATTGTGTTAGTCGTTTCGCTTGCTATCCTGGGCATCGGCATTGGGGGAGCATACATGATCATTGGCGGGGCAAGTGAGGGACAACGAACAGAAGGCAAGAGTATAATGTTCGCCTCAATCTGGGGACTGGTGATTGCCGTGGCGGCTTGGGTTATTGTGAATACAATATTAGTAAATCTTGGTGCTGGAGGCTTTACTAATCCTCTAAAATAATTTTTAAAATAATCATGAAAGAATTTCTATTTAAACTAGTTACGCATCCAGTTTTTGCCCAAGATCCACCACGACCAGACGGTTCAGGTTCGGGCGGTACTTTTATAAATCCACTGAAATCTGGTGGAGTTACTGACTTTAATTCTTTGATAGTTAAAATTCTTGAGGTGCTGATTGCTATTGGCATACCAGTGCTCGTGCTCATGATTGTCTATGCTGGCTTCTTGTTCGTTACTGCCGGTGGCAGTCAAGACAAGATTGATAAAGCTAAGAGCTCGCTCTGGTGGGCAGTGATCGGCGGGGCAGTCTTGATTGGAGCCAAAGTAATCGCGGAAGTAGTCAGAGCTACGGTGGGAGCAATATGACATTTAAATATATAAACATTTAAATATTTAAACATGTTAGAAGCCGCTGCAAAAATCTCTGGTGTAGTAGACAATTTTTTAGGTATAATTCGCCCCATCACGGGCGTATTAGTGGGCCTGGCTCTGGCCTACTTCATCTGGGGCATAACAATGTTTATACTCAACTCATCTGACGAGGCCAAACGCACAGAGGCTAAGACGAACATGACCTGGGGGATCATAGCTCTATTTGTGATGGTTAGTCTATGGGGATTGGCTAATCTTGTCTCAAATAGCCTCCAACTTGACACCAGTAAACCAACTGTGGATTACGTTAAGCCATAAATTAGATACTCCTGCTATACTATAATTATTAAGAATTATTAAAAGATAAAATTAATCATGAATAAGTCGAAAATCGCAGGAGTTTTAGGGACAGTGTTGGCTTTCTCACCAGCTATTGCTCTCGCCCAAGGCAGTCAGTTGCTTAACTTGTTAGGCCTTATTGAGACTATCGTTTCAAGATTGATCCCGGTCTTAGTCGCCATTGCCCTCATCTACTTCATAGTTGGTTTGATCAGATTCGTGATCGCAGGCAATGAAGAGACCCGCGCCGATGGCAAGAAGATGATGTGGTGGGGTATCGTGGCTCTCTTCGTGATCGTCTCGATCTGGGGTATCGTGAGTTATATTGCCAACATCTTGGGTATCAATGCCAACACAACAGTCACACCTCCAGGAGTAACTGGTCTTGGTAGATAATTGGGCAGATAATAATGTATTCTGATTTAGTAGCGGCAGTACCGGACGCTGTTAAGAATATAAAAACAGAGCTGATTAATCCTGCCCTCAAGTTACTTGTTGCCCTATCTGTGATCTATTTCCTTTGGGGAGTTTTGCAGTTCATGCTCCACCGTGAAGACGAAGATAAGAAAAAGCACTTACTCTGGGGCGTAATTGGTGTAGCTATAACTATCTCTGCCTTCGGCATAGTGAACCTGATAGTAAATTTCGTCAGTTCAGTTAAATAAAAAACAGCTTTTGCGCCGTTCCCCTTCTCCCGTTTAAGGCGGAAGAAAAGTTACAGAACAAAAGCTGTGACTTGAGACAATTGGTCCAGGGGAGCGTGCGCGATGCACGAGAGTCTTCATTGTGCGTGGATGAAGAATGTGAGCTTGTCAGCCCGGGCCACCATAGCCCTTCGATACGGATCGTAATGGCAAGGGTGGTGGGTCTTGACGCCGTCTTCCCAGCGCACATTGCACTGCTCACTCTCGCGTTCCCAGGAGACGGTGAAGTCCTTGTTCGTGTACGGACTGTGGTAGGTGACAGAGATCATCACCTCACTGACCGTCCACGACTTGGCGAGATAGTTACCGCCCTCGTTCGAGCTATAACGCCCGGGCAGTAATCCCTTCGGCCACCAGTAAGCACTCTCGCGCTTGACCGGTACCAGAGAGGCGGGAACGATGTTTTTGGTAAGGATAGATTCGATCGCGGGTTCCTTCCACACGACCGTCTTTGCCCTCTCCAAGTTTCGCACCGTCTGCTCAACAGCTTCTTTTGCCTGCCGAGCCTCCCGAATACTCTTCTCATCATCCCCCGACTTCCAAGCCCGAGTCTCGTCGGCGATACTCGCCCGCTTCTCGTGGTCGAAGTGGTTCTTCGACCAAGTGAAGATGTATGCACCGGTAGTGGCGAAGAAGAGGACGATCGAGAGTCCGCGACCGAACTTCGGCCAGGGCCAATTGAAGTCGAGCGCCGAGCTGTAGCAAATCATCCCCATCACGCCGATGACGGTGAAGATGATGAATCGCGGGTGAGTATCCATAGGCACGAGACTGGTGTAGAGGCCGATAATGAACGGCACTCCCGCCAGCAGATATCGCGCCTTAGTTACCCGATCGATGGCGAGCACAAGAAGCGGCTCACCGGCCGTGAGATGCCGTGGTCCCGTCGCCCCGCGTGTGATCCGCGCGAAAGCCACGAGATAGAACATGGCCCCCAGAATTCCAAAGGCAGTGATGTAGGGAATGTACTGCTTCTGTCCCATCCCCGAAAGTGTTGCGCAGGCCGCTGTTGTCGCAACTACTACAGCCAAGTACTTCCAGAGTGGACCACGGAATTTACGACTGCCATAGCGCCAGACCTGGCGCGAGCCGAGAGCGAGTCCCCTGACGATTTGCCACATTTTCTTTCTCCTTAACCGCGGATGCGGCGGACGGTTTCCTTGATGAGGTTGGGAATGAATGCGAGCCTCTCGGCCCACGCCTCCGTACGCAGTTCGCGACGGACGCTGTCCTGGTGATGACGCTCAGCCTTGAACCGAACCTTTGCTGCCTCGCGATCGAGTTTACGTTCCCGCTTTAGAGCTTCGACGCGAGCCTTCTCGTTTGCGCGAGCAGTTTCGTCCGGGCCACCGTCAGCGTAGTAATCGTCGTCGTGGATACCCATGGCGTCGAGCTTCGCCGGGAGGTTTTTGATATCGTCTCCCAACTCGTCGAGTATCTCCCGTGCGCGCGTAGCCCAACTCTCGAGAGTTGTATCGTCGTGGAAGAGATCAGTGATCTGTTCCCACTGCTCGTCATCGTAGCCATCGAGCTCGCGTAGGAATTTCTCGATCTCCTTTTCTTCCTCCTTGAAGGCTTCTCGTACAGACTTGACGTCGCTTGTTTCCGTCTTCTTTTCAGTACCCTTCTTCTTGTCTACCTCGACTACTTTCACCGGACGGGGCGTAGTGTGCCACTCGATGAAGATACGGTAGACAGCGTTCATCACGTCCCTTTCCTCACGTTCCCCTTCGCTTAGACGCTTTGGGAGAACAATGAGCTTGAGGTCCATGATGAGCTTTGACACGAGTTTGCGAACGCTGTCAGCATTCGCTTTGACTTTTGCCCCTCGTTCCACATCTGTGCCGAGGTCCTTCTCCACCTTGCCGAAAACCTTCCCGACAAGTGGTTCTACGGCATACTTGACCAGGAGTTCATCCCAGATGCCTCTCAAGAACCCTGGAACTACCGTTTTCGCCATTGTTGTTCTCCTTTCTCTCTTTTTGGACCCAGCTTAGCTGGGTTGGACCAAATTGTCGGTGACCTGTTACGAGGCGTATTATATCATACTTTGGTGCAAAATGCAAGGGTGTGGACAATCCTATTTTTACGGCTTATTTGTGGGGTAAAATAGATTATATGAAAAGTAAATTTTTGTATCCTATTTTAGTCATAATTTTGCCTTTTTTTGCTTCTGCTCAGGCTCCGGTTGATAATCTGATTACAGCCGTCAAGCGTTGGGTGGGTGCCCTCACTCCGATTCTTGTAGGCTTAGCGCTCGTATTTTTCATCTGGAGTTTAATTAAGCTGATCAGGAGCGAGAGTGATGATGATCGCGCCGAGGCCAAAAAGGGCATGTGGTGGGGGATACTCGCCATGTTTGTGATCATCTCTATCTGGGGTATCACTACCGCTATCGGCCGTACACTTGGCATTGATCCGAAAGTTGACACAACTTATCCAAGACCTCCAGCCTAAAATAATTATATAAAATAAATTAAGTATGAGCGTAAGTCAGATAATTGGCCTCTTCAGACTCTGGATTGATAATCTTGTGCCAGTCTTGATTGGCTTGGCGCTAATCTTCTTCATCTGGAACTTGATTGGCTTGATTAGATCGGGTGATGAGAGTTCACGCGAAGAGGCCAAGAAGGGCATGTGGTCGGGTATCCTTGCCATGTTCGTGATCATCTCCATCTGGGGAATTATTTATTTCATTGGTAAATCGCTCGGGATAGATCCGGGTGGCACTGGTGTGGCCCCGCAGTTTTGATCTAAAACTTAAATATGAGAGTTGCAGAAGCGCAGACTAAGTATCAGTTACTTGAGAGTATTGATGGCACGAGTGAAGTGGACGTAGGGCCAAATCAGTTTGAATATTTCTCTACTGTTTACGGTTACGCCCTCACGCTCACTGTCGCGCTTGCTGTGCTTATGATCGTAATCGGGGGCATACAGTACACACTCTCGTATATTCCAGGAGTAAAAGAAGAGGCCAAAGGCAGGATTTGGGGCGCTATCGGTGGACTCTTGCTTGCATTATTTTCATATTTAATTTTAGAAACTATTAATCCAAGATTAGTCAGCCCCAATCTTGCACTCACGCAAGTTTCTGGCCCAAGTGGTGGCACAGGGGGAACGGGCGGCGGCCTGACTGGCGGCCAAGGAGGCAGCGCGCCACTTTTGCCCGGCAGACTATCTGATCAAGATGCTAGAGCACTTTTGCTTGGCGCGACAAACAAAAATATTAGCTTTGACCTGCCTAATTGCAACACAAACGGCAATGTTTCGCCCTGTGGTGACTTCGATAACGTCACGCCCGCCACAATCAATTACATTTTCGCACTTGCAGATAAATGCTCAACATGTCAAATAGTTGTGCGCGATGCTACTTCTGATGCCGGATCGGGCCACAGCGAGGCGGGGCATTATGACGGCATTAAAATAGATCTTGCGCCCACAGCTTCACTTAACATGTACATAGTCACGCATTTCCAGAACACAGGCAAGTACAAGAGTTGGGACCTGTATTCTGATAGTGGCAATGTCTGGATGAACGAAGATTACGCCGGCACGGGTAAAGATCACTGGGACATCACCGTGAAGCAGTAAACTTGCACCATCCTTAACCAAATAGTAGATAAAGTTGCAGATATTAGGTAAAGTATAAATGTAGCCCAGGTGGCGGAATGGTATACGCGCAACACTTAAAATGTTGTGCTCGAAAGGGCATGTGGGTCCGACTCCCACCCTGGGCATAAATTTATTTAAACTTCAATTATCAACAATGACTGATTTTACTCCCAATACCGGGAAAAATTTAATAATCAACATTGGGGGTGCTGAATGGGAGCGTTTGCCGATTAAGACTCATGTGATCTTGAAGGGGGATAATATCACTGATGTTGTTAAGAAATATGTCGGGTCATTTATACAAAAAGATGATTTCTTGTTTATTAGCGAACGTATTGTTGCTATTAGTCAGGGCCGGGCTTGGGCGATTAGTGATATTAAACCGTCAGCCTTTGCCAAATTTCTAGTTAAGTTTGTTCACAAGTCGCCATACGGGATTGGCCTAGGCAGTCCTTGGACGATGGAGCTCGCTATTAGGGAGGCGGGCGTGTTCAGAATAATTTTGGGCGTTATTGCTTCAGCAATCACTAAGCCTTTTGGAATCAGGGGAGTTTTTTATAAAGTTGTTGGCCATAACGTAAACGCAATTGACGGACCATGCGATTACACCCTGCCTCCGTACAATAATTACGCTAAACTTGGGCCCTTGAATCCGGATAAAGTGGCGCGCGATTTGAGTAGTGAGATAAAGTGCGACGTTGTAATCATAGATGCTAACGATCTGGGTGTGGCCGTCATGGGCAAATCAGATGAGAGTATTACTGATAATTTTTGCAAAAGTGTTTTTAAAGATAATCCATTGGGACAATCAAGTGAGCAGACGCCCCTGTGCATTGTGAGGAAAGTTCTGGTAACATAACTCCTGGCGCCCCTCATAGCTCAGTTGGTAGAGCAGCTCGCTCTTAACGAGAAGGTCGTAGGTTCGAATCCTACTGGGGGGATAGATTATGTTTAAGTATTTAGTCAGTATCTTTTTTCTTTTATTTTCATTAACCAATTTTGCAAGTGCGCACACAGCCGGAGCGCCTTACGATCCTTTCTATTCTAAACTTTCTTCGAGCGAGCACCTGAAGCAGCATTACAGTGAGGGCGATTTGCGCATTTTGATAGTGCCGGGGCACGGCAAGTTGACTGGGGGCACAAGTTTTGGAGGTTTATATGAGCGAGATTTGAATGTGATAATTGCAGACAAGTTAGCTAAGTTACTTGAAACAAATACTAATTTCAAAATATATTTAGCGCGTGATTTATCAGGGGACTACTCGTCGTGGTTACGTGCATATATGGAAACTGGTCGCGAAGCTATTCTCGCATTCAGAACAAACGCAATTAAATATTACAACTCAATCAAGTTTAGTCTGCCACCATCAGGTCAGTCTGTTTATCACAACACTGCAAGCGAACAAGCAGCCTTTGAACTATATGCGCTCAACAAGTTTGCCAATGATAATCGCATAGACATAGCCCTGCACATTCACATCAATGATTACCCAAGAAGAAATATGAGCGGGCCAGGTGAGCATGTCGGATTTACAGTTTATGTGCCAGACTCTAATTTTGCTAACTCGCAAGCAAGCACTGATTTGGCGAGCTTCATGCGCGACAAGTTCTCGCGAATTATCCCCGTCAGCACGCTACCGGGCGAGAACATGGGCGTAACACCAGATCGCGAGCTCATAGCCATAGGCTCAAATGGCTCGCGCGACAGCGCCGCGCTACTTGTAGAGTACGGCTACATATATGAGTCACAGATCACGAGTGCGAACGCGAGTGTGAGAAACATGTATTTTGACCTGCTTGCAAACGAGACATATCAAGCGATCAAGAGCTATTTCGGATACTTGCCCGCCGAACAGGCAGGCCAGGTAACCGAATCAGGAATGTCTGATTATATTTTTACTAGATTCTTAAAAAGAGGCATGAAGAGTGAGCCAGATGTGTTGGCATTGCAAATTAAATTAAACAAATTAGGACTGTACCCGCCAATAGGCAAGACATTACGCGACTGTCCTATCACGAGCAACTTTGGCCCCTGCACAGAACAATCAGTAAAAAATTTCCAAGTAAAAAATAATCTCGAACAAGTCGGTATAGTAGGCCCTCAAACTCGAGCACTCTTGAATTTGAAATGATAGTAAATTTATGCCGAGGGGGAGACTTGAACTCCCAATCCCTTGCGGGAACAGCGTTCTAAGCGCTGCGCGTATGCCAATTCCGCCACCTCGGCAATCTTGCTTAAGGCCACGGCGGGAATCGCACCCGCGTATAAGGGATTTGCAGTCCCTTGCTTTACTACTTAGCTACGTGGCCGTCTGACTAGCTTACTATTTTCTTAGGAGTTCGTCTATTCTCTGGCGGTTCTTTTCGCCTTGATCTAGGACAAATTCGATTTTGGGGACACTGCGCATTTTGGTTTTGCTGGCCAAATATTTGCGTGCTTCGCCCGTGCGTCTCTCGGCGAAGCCTAAGACAACCTTCTCTTGATCTATGGGGAAGACAGATAAATATGCGCGCAGAAGTTTGCCCTCACTCAGGAGCTCCACTCTAGTAACTGTGATCACGCTCTTCCTGTCAGATTCAATCTCCAAGAACTTCGCAATCAAGTCACGGAACTCGTCTGTCAGTTTATTTTGTCGGCGTTCTCGCATATCACTATGATCTAGAAATTATCTGTACAATGTCTCCTTCGGCGATGGCAAGTTTGGCCTCGATTACTGCGCCGAATTGCTCACCTTCTGAAACAGAATCTGTATCGTTGCGCGACTTTTGTAGATTCACAATCTTGCCCTCGCCAACCATTTCGTCTCGTCTACTGATTCTCACTTTTTTACCGCGTTCAAGTGAACCTGATTTAACTATGCCTCCTAGTACTTGTCGCTCTCGGGTACGACTAAATGTTTTGAGCACTTTAGCTTCTCCTGTAATTGTTTCAATTACTACCTTGGGTGTGATCTCATCTACATATTCTCCGAACCATTCGCTCAACTTATATATAATATCGAACAATTCTATCCGAACGCCATTCTTCTCTGCCGAGTCTTTGGCATGTTTATCTATGCTGACATTGAAGCCTATGATAATTGGTTTGTCTGAGCTGCGCAGTATCTTGACATCACTCTCTGTGATCGCGCCTACGCCAGAGTCCACGAATTTTACTCCCACTTTCTCCGTCTCTTGCTTAGTCAGCTCTGATTTAATCGCCTCGAGTGTGCCGGTCGCGTCAGCTTTTAAAATGATTGGAATGATAATTTCTTTTTCTATTTTTTCTACACTATTTATTTTAACTTCAACTTTTCTTTTTTCCGCTTCTTTTTCCGCCTCTTTCTTGTTTGCGAAAATCTCAAACTCTGAACCAGCTTGAGGCAGATCCGAGAAACCACTAGCAACCACTGGCATTGAGGGGATAGCTACTTCAAGTTTTTTGCTCTCCCAGTTCTCGATTGCTCGCAAAACTGACACGCTTGAATCTATAAGAACAACATCGCCACCACTAAGCTTGCCTTCTGTGACTACTAGAGTTGCTAAGATGCCCCTCTTGAGATCTCTATGCGACTCAATAACTACGCCCTTTCCCATAGAGTCCTGGTCATAGGTTAATTCTTCTAAGCTGGCCGAAAGCAAAATAAGTGAGAGTAAGTTATCAATCCCTTCTCCTGTTTTAGCCGAAATTTCGGCAACAGGCACGGTACCTCCGTAATCTTCTACAAGCACACCCGCCTCAGCCAAACTTTGCTTAGTGCGTTCTATATTTGAGTTTGGCTTGTCAGTCTTATTGATGGCAACGATGAATGGGATGCTCGCTAGTCTTATAGCCTCAAGCGCTTCAAGTGTTTGTGGCTTGACTCCGTCATCGGCCGCTACAACCAAAATGGCAATATCTGCCACAGCCGCACCCCGCTCACGCATCTTCCCAAATGCGGCATGGCCCGGAGTGTCAATAAAGGTTATACGTTTTTGAGCGCCTTCGTATTCGCTCGTTACTTCGTAAGCGGCAGTGTGTTGGGTGATGCCACCCGCCTCCCGCTCTACAGTATTCGCACTTCTTATATAGTCTAGTAACGTAGACTTGCCATGATCAACGTGACCAAGGACAACAACAACAGGCGGTCGTTCGATTTTAGATTTATTTTCCATGTTGGTTGTTGTGAGTTGCTCACGGTGTTAGTTAACTCTCTTGATCAATTCTATCTCTTCACTTGATAATTCATACTCACTTGCGCCTGCCTTGATGGGCTTGGCGTAGATATTTGACTTATCGCGAGTGTGCAATCCAGTTAGCACCACCCCATCACCGTGCTCGTTTACCAAGAGTGTGCTGAAGCTCTGGTTGCCGCCTTGATCGCGAAACGGATTGAAGCGCACTGTCTCTACCCATTGCACACTTTTCTTGACTCGTCCGGCTAGCTCCACTAAGCGCTCGTCGGTATTCTTTTTGTGAACGAAAAGTTTGGTTAGTTCCTCTCGCAAACGCACTATCGTATCCTCAAGCGTTTTGGCATCTTTGCCCGCAAGTAGGCGAGTGATGCGCATCTCAAGTCTAATTACCCAAGCAAGCAGTATTACTACCGCGCCAATCAAGATATAAATGTAAGTGAACGTGTCCATATCTTCACAGAACATGCTAACCCTTTTCAAGACTATTTGCAAACTTTCCAAATGTGTGTAATATCAATTAGATAAAGGAGGTCTCATGAAGATTCTGGGCCAGCCAGTCACTAAGATCGGCTTTGACCTAAACGGCACTCTTGCTATCAAAGAGGGCGATGTCTACGAGGCGTACCCGGGCGGGGTGGCGGCCGTACAGACACTTCACTCGTGGGGACTCACGCTTGCCCTCGTCACGGACTCATCGGTCATGATGATCGAGAGAATCTTGGAGGATATTGAGCTCCCAAGAAAGTTCTTCTCTGTTGTTGTATCTGGCAACGATTTGTCGAATTCACGCAAGAAACCCAATCCCTATGTTTGGGAAATGGTCGCGAAATCTTTGCGTGGGTCGAATGATGGGCTTGCCATTGAGGATTCACCAAGCGGAGTGGTCTCTGCCGTGACGGCCGGCTGGCTCGTAGCTGCTATCAAGTCTACACACACTGTCGAAGAATTACAGAGCGCGGGGGCTTGTATTATCGTCGAGAGCTTCGCCGAGCTTCTCGACCTGTTTGAGGAGGATTAGTGGCCTGACGCAAGTTGGGCCACGTTTCATTTCTGTTATATTTTTGATATAACGTCTAATATGAAGAAGAGAATTTTTTTAGACTACGCGGCCGGTCGCGATAATCCCAACGCAATTTATCTAGAAGGCAGAATTGCGCGCGCTAGGCTCGAATCTGCTCGGGCTAGAATTGCAAAAGTCTTGAGTGTGGCTACTGATGAAATAGTTTTCACCCCATGGGGCACAGAAGCTAATATTTTCTCACTTGGGGGTTTAACCCCCAAATCGCATATAATTACCACTGCCATAGAACATAAGAGCTTGCTTGATGCATTCGCTAAATTCAAAAACGTAACTTATCTCAAGACTAATTCTGACGGTTTTATCACAGCAAAACAAGTTGAAGGAGCCTTGCGGTCAGATACTCGACTTGTCTCGATCATGTATGCCAACAATGAAATCGGCACAATCCAGCCGATTAAAGAAATTGCCAGAGTCTTACGTCGGTCGGGGATCCCTCCTGCCGAGGTCCTCGGAAAAAATCCCCAGACCATCGGCATTAGGGCCCCCCGACCTCTGTTCCATTCTGATTGCGTGCAAGCACCGGGATTACTACCACTTAACATGCAGAGTCTAGGATTAGACATGGCGAGCTTCTCGGCCCCAAAGTTCGGTGGGCCAGCCGGAGTCGGCTTTCTGTACATCCGTCGAGGCACTGTGGCTGACAGTCAGCCACGAGACGCTGGTGCCTTGCCACTGGTTGAAGAAATGGCAGAGGCTCTCGAGAAAGCCGACAAACAGTTCAAACAAAACCTGCCTACCGGACAGGCAAGTAAACATCTCAAATTGCTCAAACTTCGGGATTATTTCATAGCTGGAGTTCTCAAGAACATCAGAGCTTCACTTAATGGTTCGAGGGAAAACAGGCTTGCTAATAATGCTAATTTTATTTTCCCTATTGATTCTGAACTGCTTGTGCTTGAGCTAGACAGATAC
>ERZ1292623.738-Hain-H51-01um-R1-738-length-33600-cov-163_pt3 | contig 29614 bp, 44 predicted proteins | sample MGYA00564398_ERZ1292623 | MGnify/ENA primary metagenome ERZ1292623 (study PRJEB36523, sample SAMEA6512633) | groundwater metagenome | collected 2019-01-07 | study: AquaDiva: Metagenomics assemblies of 32 groundwater samples
ATTGAGAAACCAATGTCAAATGGCTGATGTGCCATTCTTTTTTAAGGGTTTTGGTGGCAAAATTAAAAATTTCACCCTTGATGGTAAGATTCACAATGATTTAATATGGAGGATAAAAAATGAAAGCATTTGTAAGTAAAGTAGAAACATTAAGCGACCAATCGGTAAAAATGTCATTACATTTACCAAGAGAATTATTTCTTGAAGCAGCGAACTTGGCGTATAAAGAAATATCGGTCAAAGAGTATGAAGCAACAGACCAAAATAAAGATACTGCAATCCATCTTGCCTGCAATGCGATAGAAAGAATCAAAGAAATGCTTATGGGAGAATTGGAGGAAAAAATTGATTAAATCTAACGCATGGAAGCGGGCAGAGAAAGGGATTGCTGATATGTTAGAAGGTAAAAGAAATCAAAGAGTTATTCTTAATTTCTTTGATAGTATTCCTGATATTGAACACTTTCTTTTTATTGGCGAATCTAAGCATGGTTACAAAATGCCTAAATATCTTGATAAGTGGTTTAATGAGGTAGAAAAATATTATAAGGATGATGAAAGAGTAAGAATATTGTTTTGGGGTAAAAAAAATAAACAATTAGATGATAAATTAGTGATTATGAAGATAACTGAATTTAAAAAACTCTTGAAAAAAATTAAAGAATTAAATCATCATAAATATAGATATGAGTTATCACAAATTATGGAGGAGTTATATAAAACAACATCAGAATTTATTAAAAAATTAGAAAATTTTAAATTGATGTCTAATTTTAGTGAGGTAAAATAATGAAATTAAAAGATTTGAAATCAGCCGAATATAATCCACGAACAATTTCAGATAAACAATTAGAGAGACTTAAAAAGGCATTACATGAATTTGGCGATTTATCGGGCATAGTCTTTAATCTCCATACAGGCAATCTTATTGGCGGACATCAGCGACTTAAATGCCTGCCTCCTGATGCAAAAATAGAAAAACAATCTCTCCAAAAGCCGTCCCGCACAGGCACGGTTGCAACAGGCACAATAACAATAGATAAAGAGACATACATATATAGAGAAGTTGACTGGGATGAAACAAAAGAAAAGGCTGCTAATATTGCAGCAAATCAGCATGGCGGAGAGTTTGATGATGAGAAACTTGCAGAGATTCTAAACGAACTTTCAAAGATTCCCGATTTTGATTTTGATATGGAATTATTGGGGTTTGATGATATGAAATTAAAAATATTAATGGATTCAATAAATAATGAAATAATAAACATTGAAAAATATATACCGATTTTTGAAGTTGTTGTCAGTTGCAAAAATGAAATAGAACAAAAAAAAATTTATAATTTAATGACACAAAAGGGATATAAATGCCGAGTGCTAACATTGTAGTTGAAAATGAAATACAAGAAAGTTTTAGAGTGGCAGCTATGAGAGGATTATTTGATGTATCAATTAATAATAAAAACAGACATGAATGGAATATAGATATACCTATTGAGAATATGAAATGGAATATAGGACTTATTGTCGGTGCAAGCGGGAGTGGTAAAACTGTCTGTGCAAAAAAACTTTTTGATAAAGAAGCGTATCGTAATTGATGTATTTAAACAAAAGTCAGAAGGCATAAGTGAAAAAGATGCATGGGATACTCTTGAAAAATTACGGCATTTTAAAAATAAAATATTTTTTGAGAGTATTACTGAAAAAACAAAGGAGGTATTTTTATGAGTATAGCAGTCCAATGTATTGACAGTCCCAGTTTTTATTTTCCGCTCAATAAGGAATTTAGCAAAAAAGAAATCTGGAAAACTACTGTAACAATTGGTCGTCCAATTGAAGAAGCTACTGAATCACTCTTAGAGCTTTATAAAGACTGTTCTAAGCCAAATTGGGACGGTTATGGTGCGAATCCAGTGTCAAAAGACTCTATTTCTGAGGCATTAGACTTTATTCAGTTGCTTCCTTCTTTATTCCCTATGCCTCAAATGTTGGCTGAACCTTCCGGAGAAATAGGGCTGGAATGGTATAAAGATAAGAAAATGATTTTTGCAATTAGTTTCAATGGGAAAGGTATGATTACATATGCTGGAATATTTGGAAGCAATAAAATCCACGGGGAAGAATATTTCGGAGATTCAATCCCATCACGCATTATAGAAAACATTAGACGTTTATATCAATAATGATGAGTGAATTAAATTTGAATCAAGTAAATCCAGAAGAGTATCTAACTCGTTATCTACTTCAGAAAGAATTATCAATACAGAAAATAACCAATTTATTAAGTCATGTCGGATTTTCTTCACCTCCATCATGGACTAAACCATTTCATATTTTATCAAACGGACAAAAATTCAGAGTGGAGATTGCGCGTATTTTAGCCACGCAAGGGTTAACAATAATAGATGAATTTACTTCGGTTGTAGACCGTAATGTTGCCCAAATAGGCAGTTATGCTATCTCCAAAACTGCAAAAAAAGAGAAAAAACAGATTATATGTTTATCCTGTCATCGGGATATTATTGAATGGTTAGAGCCAGATTGGGTTTATGATATGGATATTAAACAATTTTCATGGAGGTTACTTCGGCGACCTAAAATCAAATTATCTTTTTATAAAGTCAATTATAAACAATGGGAATTATTTAAGGAACATCATTATTTAACACGAAAAATAAGTAAAACGGCACGATGTTATATGGCATTTTGGAATGATATACCTGTAGCCTTTACATCATGTATTAATATGATAGGTTTTAAAAAAAGAATCAGAGAACATAGGACTGTAACACTTCCTGATTTTCAAGGTATCGGTATCGGCAGTCGAGTTTCAGAAACTTTGGCGGAAATAATGATAAAGGATGGATATAGATATTATAGTGTTACATCTCATCCTTCATTCATACAAAATAGAATTAAAAATCAAAAATGGAGATTGGTAAGAAAACCATCACGGGTAAGTAGAGATAAATTTTGTAAAAACAGAACTAATGCAACAAATAGATTAACAGTAAGTTTTGAGTTTATAGGTAAGTAGAATTAAATCACCGGAGTAGGAGGGATAAATTTTTTGTAATTCTTTTTTATAGGAGGCAGAAACTAATGATATAGAAATGACTTCTTTTTTAATTATGGTGGCAACAGCAAAAGGTAATCGTGGTCCAACCGAAAAACTTACTTCATCATCAATATCAGGCAAAGAAGAAGTTATCTTGCGAATAGTATCAATTTTTATTTTTTTCAAAATCGACTCTACATAACATTGTTTAAACCATAAATTTTTCATGTTCTAATTATATCAAAAAGGGATAATTTGTCAAGAAATTTCATAGATAAAAAATTGGACTCTCTCAACGCAAAATATATCCTCAAAAAAGACCTCACCATATTTTTAAAATAATAGTTGACAAATTATTGTTTTGGTAGTATATCTCCAAATCAGGAGTTTTAATATGAAAAGAAAAACAAATCATAATTCAAAAAGAATGATGGGAATACTCCCTGAAAATGAAAAGGAAATTAACATGCCAGATATAGAATATTTGAAAGAAATTTTCTTGAAATCTGGAGGTTTTATATCTCATGTTGCAAAAGTTTTAAATATATCTGCTAATAAAATTTATTATTGGTTAGAAAAATCTGACGAATTAACATTATGTTTGAGGCAAATAAGAGAATCCTATTTAGATTTGGCTGAATTAAAATTAATTGAAAAAGTTAGGTCAGGTAATTTAGGTGCAATTTGTTTTTACTTGAAGTGTCAGGGTAAATCAAGAGGATGGGTTGAAAGACATGAAATAACAGGTGAAGACGGAAAAGATTCGAATGTGGGTATAATAATTTTACCTGAAAACAAAATGTTACAACAAAATAACGATGTAGATGTAGTTGAAATCGTTAATATAAATAATGAACAAGCAAACTAAAAATATTATCTGGCAGCCCCAACCCAAACAAATTGAATTTATGTCGTCATCTGTATTTGAGGTTTTAATGGGAGGTGCAGCAGGTGGTGGAAAAAGTGATGCTCTTTTACTTGAGGGATTACGACAAGTTCATATCTCTCAATACAGGGCTATTATGTTCAGACGAACTACAAAACAGTTAAGACGATTAATAGACCGCTCTTTTGAAATCTTTCCAAAACTCCATCCCGATATTGAATTTAAGGCAAGCGATAATACATGGATTTTCCCGTCTGGTGCGAAATACATTCTTTCTCACATGGAAGAAGAAAAAAACAAATATGACCATGATGGACAGGAATATCAATATATAGCATTTGATGAACTAACTTCTTTCTCAGAAACTCAGTTTTTATATCTTTTTTCAAGATGTAGAAGTTCTAATCCTTCATTGCATTGTTACATGCGTTCTTCAGCCATGCCTATAGGTACTGGTTTGGTTTGGGTTAAGCAAAGATTTATTGATAATGAAAATGAAATTATTATTGACAAAGATACAGGATTATCAAGGCAATACATTTTTGCTAACCTTGATGATAATAAATATCTTAAAGTTAATGACCCCTTATACGAAAATAGATTAAAATTACTTGGTGATAATCTTTATACTGCTTTAAGATACGGGAATTGGAATATTATCGAAGGTGCCTTTTTTTCTGAATGGGATGAAAGAAAACATGTTTTGCCCGAACATAAAATCCCCAATGGTGTTCATGTTTGGCGTGCCATGGACTGGGGATATGCAAGACCTTTTTCAATCGGCTGGTTTTATGAAGACTATGATAAACGAATAATTCATTTCAAGGAATGGTATGGATGTACTGGAAAAGCAAATGAAGGTTTGAGATTATCTGCAAGAGAAGTAGCAAAAGGAATTAAAGAAATTGAAAAATTAATGAGTGTTCAGGTATCAGAAGGATATGCTGACCCATCTTGTTGGAGCAAACAAGATGATATACCCTCAATAATTGACAATATGAGGGACGAAGGGATTGATTGGACACCTGCAAAAAATGATAGACTTCAAAGCATAATGGAAATTCATAACAGATTAAAAGAGGATGGATTAAAGATAACAGAAAACTGTAAACACTTAATCAGAACATTACCTACTCTTCAAACTAATTTAAGAAGACCTGAAGATTTTGATACTAATGGTGAAGACCATGCAGTTGATATGTTAAGATATTCAATTATGTCAAGACCTTGTATCAGAAATTATGGAGATATATTTGAAGGTAATGAAACATTAACATCTGTAATGGCATGGTGAAATAAATCTGTGTATAAAAATGGACAATTATGGATTTATTAAAATTGTTTAGAAAGAAAGAAAAAGAAATAAAGCAAGTTCCTGAATCAAATGAATTGGCAATTACAAATTCATTGATTTATCCTTCTGGATTAGGAATATCATTTTACAATCCTGATGAGCTTGTAAGAAAGAAAGGGGGATTGAAGGTATATGATGAAATGAGGCAAGACGAACAAGTTAAAGCTTGCCTCTCTCTAAAAAAGAATGCAATTCTTTCAGCAGGCTGGAATATTGAATCCGAAGACAAAGAATTAAAAGATTTTATATTATATAATTTTGAACAGTTTGAAGGCACGATAAATAATATATTATTTAATATCTTATCTGCCCTTGATTATGGATATTCAATTTCAGAGCTTATCTGGAAAGAATTTACTGGAGGGGATTTTAAGGGCAAGTATGGATATAAGCAGATTAAGACTAAGAGACCTTATCTCTTTAGCTTTGATATTGATGAATTTGATAATCTTAAAGAAGATGGAATCATATTGTCAAATTTAGTAAGCAATAATAGACTACCTAAAAATAAATTTGTGGTATTTTCATACCAGAAAGAATTTAATAATTGGTATGGAACATCAGATTTACGACCAGCCTATCGGAATTGGTGGAGTAAGGATGTTATTATTAAATTCTGGAATATTTATCTTGAAAGGTTTGGACAGCCTTTAATAAGAGGACAATACAATATTACCGACACAAACAAAATATCTGATTTAAAAACCATTCTCAATAATCTGCAATCAAAAACCTCTATTATTCATAGAAAAGGTGAATTTGATATTGATTTTCTTGAAGCACAACGGAGAGGAACAAGTGATTATCAAGAGGCTCTAAATTATCATAATCGGGCAATAGCAAGAAGCATTCTTATTCCTGATAAGCTTGCAGAAGGCGGGGATACAGGGGCTTATGCTCAAGCGAGAGTTCATTTTGATGTGTTTTTATTGATTGTTCAGCAATTAAGAAAAGAGGTTGAAGAAACTATAGTAACCGAACAAATCATAAAACCGCTAATAAAATATAATTACGGAGATAATGTTGAAATCCCACAATTCAAATTTAATCCTGTTACTGAAGAACAAAAAATACAGCTTATTGATACATGGACAAAGGCAGTACAGACTGGAGCAGTATATCCATTAACGGAAGACCAGAATAAAGTCAGGGAATTATTGGGTTTTCCTATTCCCGTTCCTAAAATTGAAAAAGAGTTTAAAGACAAAAATTATAAAATAAATAAAAGGGCTTTGAGTAAATACGAAAAGAAGGTTGACTTCAAACAGATAGATGATAGTTTAATTGAACAAGAAAATAAAGCCAGAGAAAATTTGCAAGAAATATTGACGAAACAAAGAGATAGTTTAATAGCTTTCATATCAAGCAAAATATTGAACAATGGGCTTACCACATCTCTTATCAGAGGACTTGATTTGAAATATATGATGGATATAAAAATTTCATTACAGCAAATGTTTGATATAGGTTATAAGCAGGGTTTAAAGGATGCTAAAACTGAATTGCCTAAAAAGTTTGCATTGACACAGAGTCAGGGTATGGGGATAACACCTAAAAAAGCTATTGAATATTTGAAAGCAAAATCAGATTTTACGGCTTTGAAAATCAGAGAACCTATATTGAAAGATGTTAAGAGGGTATTATTAAATTCATTAAGGACAGGGGCAAGTGTGAAGGCAACAATAACACAGCTTGAGAAGGTCTATGAACCCTATCTTATTTCAGGAGTGATTGAGGAAGGAGAGGAGCTCGCACCTTATAGACTTGAAGCTATTGTGAGAACGGAAATCGGGGAGGCTTATAACTATGGGAGACGGGCTATTGGAGAAGACCCTGATGTATCTGATTATGTTCTCGGATATGAATTTTCAGAAATACTTGATTCACGAACTACAGAAATCAGTAGGGAAATTGATGGAATGACCATTAAAATAGATTCTGATTATCTTGATGATTTGACTTATCCATTGCACTGGAATGATAGGGGCATGTTTGTTTTTATTACGAAAGATGATGAGCCCATTGAATGGACAGATGAGGGCAAGCTGGCAGAAATGGCAGAATGGGCAAAGGAATTAAAACCATGAATACAGCCATAAATACGATAACACCTTATATTCCAAAATATAATTACACTTTTCTTAGTAATTATGTAAATGAACAATTCAGATGTATGATTTGCAATAAATTACTTGCATTACCAAATCAGAAGGGGGTTATGGCAGGAGAAATTAAATGTCCACGATGCCATAGTTTGAATGAAAAATAATTTCAAGATAATAATATTTATAATGATATTTTTTGTGGGAGGTTGTTTAACAGCACCCATTAATAGGGCTGATTATATTACAAGAGATGAGTATGAGTATGGACTTATGCAAGGACAAAGAAAAGATGAGATGCTGGCAGAATTAATAAAAGGTTCTGCAAGAAGTGATTCTGAAATTCGTTCACAATTGTTTAGGCGATTAAGAGAATTAGAGGAAAAATTTGAGGAATACAAATTACAAATATTTTAGAATATGAAAACTTTAACTTTGAAACGAATAAGTTCATTTGCTGATGGAACTTTTGGGGTATTGCTTGATAATCATAATCCATTTGCTATTACTCTTGAGCCAAAATGGGGAATGGGGAATGGTGAAGATATTTGTATTATGAATGGGCTCTATACTTGCAAAAGGATTATATCGCCTAAATTTGGAGAAACTTTTGAAGTTACAAAAGTAAAAAATAGAACACATATTTTATTCCATAAAGGTAATATTGACAATGATACAAAAGGGTGTATTCTAATTGGAGAGCAATTTGAAACTCTGAATAATAAAACAGCTATTTTATCAAGTAAAAAGGGATTTGACGAATTTATGAGTAAATTAAAAGGGATTGACGAATTTAAACTTGATATAATCTGGTGTATATAGGAATGATATGGAGAAAGAAGAGATAATGCAAGTAGTAAAGGAGGTAATAAATGCTGAACTCGGTCAGTATAAAGTAGCAAAAGAAACGCATTACATTGACCATCTCTGGATTAAAGAAATGAGAGAATGGACAGAAAATATAAGAAGTGAATTCTGGAAAATAATTGTTAGAACAATAATTAAAGCAATTATATTTATTATTCTTATAAGTTTTGGTATTTGGGGGATTAAACAATATAAATGAAAATAAATTATTTCATGTTTTTACTTGGGCTAATAATGGGTTATAAAATTGTATGCAATCAAATGAAAATAATTTGTTATGAAGATGATGATTATTGGTATAAGAATTGTGGATGGAGTTAAATTTAAAAATAAGGGAGGTGAGAAAAGTGGACATAGCTTTGATAGTAAAATTAATTCCTATGATTATTTCAATCATAGAGATAATTAAAAGATTTATTCCTGATAATGTGAGAACTTATGCGAATCCTGCCCTGGCAATATTTACCGGGCTGGCGGGGGCATATTATATTGGTGGAAGTAGTGGAATAGCAGATTTATTTATGAATGGGATATCGGCGGGTATTGGAGCAATCGGGGCGTATAAGATACCAAAAGAAATAGCAAATAAAGTAGGAATTGAATAATATGAATTTATCAAAATTACAGAGCATAATTGAATCAATAATATTGCCTGCTTTTATCAGTAAGCCTGTGATGAGTATGAAAGCGGGATTGCTAAAATTTATAAATGTTTTAAATATTCCCTATCAAAAAAGATTCCCTAAATTTACTTTGAAAACTACAATAGAGGGACATACGAATAAGGAATTAGCTGATTATTATGACAAGAATTTCAGATTCAAGGATGGGATATTTGTTTATGCAGAGGATTATGGAGTATCGGATATAGGAGATAGTTGTCTCTGGAATGGTATTTATTCTGCTTATAACGGCATTTTCAAGGACGGAGAATATCATTTTGAATATTGTAAGCATTTTATGAGAATAATAAATGGCAAATATATTCTCTTGCGTGGAGCAGAAGGGGATAGAATCAGATATGATGGTTCAGGCGACCAGCTCACAGGATTTTTGTTTGCATTATTGGAACAAAAAAGAAATAAACCTGATAACATTAATAGTCAGGCAATCAAATTTTTAGACCAATTCGTTCATACACGAATATTGTATGATGAGAATGGTAAGTCCTCACAATTTGGGAATTTCAATCCTAATCTGATTACAATTAACGGAGATTGTATAATATATTTAGCCGCATGTGCGATAGCGGGGGATTGGCAATTATTTGATAAGTATTATTATGATTATAATTATAAGAGTATGCTTAATCACGGAAGCATATACTTATGGGATGAGAGATATGGAGGCAGGCGAAATTGGTTTTCAGATAATATTGCCTTAATTGCTCTCTGCGTTTTATTTTCTGAATTAAAAACAATTATTCCTAATGAATTACAGCTTGATGTAAGAAAAGCAATTATGAATATTCTTAATGCCAATAAATATCGGCTTTGGTTTTGGTTGCTTGCAGTTCATGTGGGGGCTATTTCAAAAGAAATGATACCAAAAGAGGCTTATGATTATTTTGAAACATTTAGACTTGATACAGATAAACAGGATTGTCCCCCATTTTATAATTTAGGTTATCAAAAGGCTGATTGGAATTGGCAGAGAAGCCCGTTTAGCACAAATCAAGACCATCAATGGGTAAGCAGGATTGACCAAGTGTTTACGCAAAAATTGAAAGAACGATATGAATAATTTAGGGGGGATATAATATATGCCATTTGTAATAGCAGATGTGGATAAGCACAAAAAAGGATTATCTGATAAAGCAAAAGAGCAATGGGTGGCGATAGCAAATTCAGTATTAGAGAGATGCAAAAAAGAAGGTGGGGATGCATGTGATACGAAAGCTATAATGCAAGCAAGCGGGGCAGTGGAAAAAGGAATGACTTATGATGAAGCCTTAAGAGAGTATGCTTTAAAAGATAGACAAACTTTCAATATAGCAGGAGTAGAAATATTTTCAACAGGGAAATGGAATGGTGATGATTACAAAGAAAAAGACCTTGATGATATGATTTTAGCATTTAGGGATGTGGGTTTTAAACCCCCACTTAAATTAGGGCATGATGAAAAAAATAAAGATGGACAACCTGCTATTGGCTGGGTGGATAAAATTTATAGGATGGGAAATAAATTACTTGCTGATTTTAAGGAATTGCCAATCAAAGTTTATGAGGCATTAAAGAGAGGTAATTATAAACAAGTATCTTCTGAGATATTCTGGAATTATCCCAACAATGGAAAAATGTTTAGCCGGGTGTTAAAGGCGGTTGCGTTGTTGGGTGCTGATGTTCCAGCAGTAACCAATCTTGAGGGATTAGAAAATCTATATATCAATAATAAGGAGGTGAAAATATATCAAATGGAAAAAGAGTTTAAAGAATGGGATACAGCATTTATTAATGATTTACCCGATTCTGCCTTTGCAATTATAAAATCAGGGGGAGAAAAAGATGAGGATGGTAAGACTGTCCCGAGAGCATTGAGAATGCTGCCTCATCACGACAATAATGACAGCATTGATAAACCTCATCTAAGAAATGCTTTAGCAAGACTACCTCAAGCCGATTTGACTGCTGAACAGAAACAGCAAGCATTAAGGCATTTACAGGCTCATGCAAAGGCATTAGAGATTGGTGAATCCGCTGAAATGACTGAATTAGAAAATAAGATTAATCTGGAGGTGAAAGAAATGGAAGATTTAAACAAAGCGAAAGAAAAAATAATAGAGCTTGAAAACCAAATAAAGGATTTAACTGCTGATAAAGAATCTAAAGAGAAAGCGTTTGCAGAGATTAAGCAAAAGGAAAAGGCTTTATCAATTAAAACTTTTATTGACGAGCAAAAGAAAGAAGGTAAAATTATTCCTGCCATTGAAAAAGAAATAGAAAGTCTTTTAATGTCAGCGAATGATGAGAAGGTTTATAAGTATTCACAGGATGGTAAGGATATTGAGCTTACTCAGAGTGAAACTCTGAAAAGGATTGTATCTAATTTGCCAAAGATTATTGAATTTTCAGAAATGTCAAAAAGTGCGGAAGGCATGACAGACGGAAGCTATAAATCTGCGGGTGAGGAAATTGACAGGCTGGCTAAGAGCTATTCTGAAAAGAATAAAATATCTTATTCAGAAGCAGTGAAAGCCATACTTGATAAGAATCCTGACTTAAAGGCAGAGTATGTGAAAGGAGGTAAATAATTATGAGTATAGATGCAAGAGCTAATCAGACTTTTATTGCAAATGCTGATTTATCTACATATCAATATCATATTGTAGTTAATTCAGCGGGTCCGAGAGTGGGAAGGAGTGCGACTGCAGGTGAGCCTGTAATAGGTGTATTACAGAATAAACCACAGAGCGGAGAACATGCTACAATTACTTGTCTTGGATTCAGCAAAGTTAAAGCAGGTGGAACAATCACTGCTGGAGGGGATTTTTCAGCAACAGCAAGTGCAACAGCAGTAGCGGCAAGCTCTGGAGAGTATATACTTGGCAGAGCTCTTACAAGTGTTGCCAGTGGCGGAGTTTTTGAAGCAATTATAACGCATGCTGGCTATAAAGGATAAGAAAGGAGGTAAATAATTATGGGTGCAATAGAAAGAGATTTGCATATTGATGTCCCATTGTCCAATATGGTTATTGGATTTGAGCCGACTGGTTTTATAGTTCAGAATATTTTCCCATCTGTAAATGTGGGCAAACAATCTGATAAATATTACAAATGGACAAAGGGGGATTTTTTTAGAATTGTTGATACGAGGAGAAGTAGAAAGACTAAAGGGCATAGTGTTGAATTTAGTGTGTCCTCTGATTCCTATTATGCTGACAATTATGCATTAGTGCATGAATTTCCTTTTGAGGATATGATAAATGCAGATGTAGTATTGGCAGGTAGAGAAAAGAGGGCGAGAGCCATTAAAAATTTGCTTACTCTTGACTGGGAGAATAGGGTAGCAAGTATGATTACAAGCGGGACTAATCTTGGTTCATATACTACTCTGTCAGGAGTGAATCAGTGGAGTGATTACACTAACAGTGACCCCGTTAATGATGTGGAGGTTGGAAAAGCAGCTATCAGGGCAACGACAGGTTTGACTCCTAATATTTTAATACTGGGGTATGATGTAATGCGAAAACTAAAACATCATCCTGATATTATTGACAGAATTAAGTATGTTCAAAAGGGAGTTGTAACTGCTGATGTTCTTGCTTCTGTGTTTGAAGTTGAAAAAGTCCTTGTTGGGACTTCAATTAAAAATACTGGAACAGAAGGTCTGGCAGACAGTTTCTCTGATGTATGGGGCAAGAATGCAGTATTGCTTCATACTGCATCTGGAGCGGATGCAGCAGGTGTTAATCCATCTGTGGGTTATACTTTCAGATGGGCGGCTGATATGCTTGGAGGCAGGGAAATGGCAGCAGAGGTATGGAACGACCCTGATGGAGGTATGTTTGAAAATGTCAGAGTGCAGATGTTTCAAGATGAAAAGGTTACAGCATCGGAGCTCGGTTATTTAATAGCTTCTGCAGTAGCTTGATTTGATAGGAGGATAATATGAAGATAGAGCTTCTCTGCAGCTTAAATTCAGGACAATATAATTGTGGGGATATAATAGATTTATCTTTTGATGAGGCTAAAAGGCTAATTGACAATGGTTTTGCGAGGGCATGTAGTCGTACCTCTGAAATATCGGAAGCCAAACCTATAAGCAGAGAAATTCCTGAAAATCCAAAGAAAGCCAAATTTAATATTATTCCTTTTGTAAAAAAGGGAGGCAAGAAAAAAAATGGGAATTGAAAAGATTAGACGGAAATTATCGGCACCAGGAATTAATAAAAGAGAGTCTTGGAGTGGAATAACGAATATTGTAAGTGGAGCTTCAACGATAGTTGTATCTGCTTCACAAATATTAAGTGGGGCTGCTATTCTTTGTTCATTAGGGTTAACAACAGTTGCGAGTCATAGAGACATAGCGTTATCAGTCAATAGTTTAGTATCTAATACGAGCATGGTCATTGTGGCGAATAAAGCGACAGTGGATAGTCAACAGATTTGTTATATAGTATTTGGCAGTTAAAAAATTAGAGGGAAGGTGGGATTATATCTTCCCTCTAACTAAAAAAGGAGATTATATGGCAAGGGAATTTACGAGAGTAACCTCAAATGGAGTAATGTCAATTACTGTGTCAAGGGGTTATCAATATTCAGTTGAAGAAATAAGACTGCATTGTAATTCAGCACCGACAACAGCAGAAAATTTTGTAATTACGATGGTATCAGGAATAAATTCATTGCATAACACAAGATTATTATCTACAGCAATGTCAGGGATAAGCAATGTATTCTGGCAATCTGAAAAAGAAATCAACATACCGACTGGAGATACCCTCAAATGTGAATATACAAATACTGATTTAGTCCCGTGGGGCATTGAAATCATAGCAAGGAAGGGAGGGGCTTAAAATGAAAAAGAAATTATTTGCGAATATATTTTTAATAGTGGTCTCTCTTTTGTTTCTCTGGAGCAATGTTTATACTGAAACATTGAATCTTGATGGAATACCCGCACAAAATAATCCCGTGGGTTCTACATTATCTTCTGGAAATATATGGGTGGGTGATAGTGGGAATAGGGCGGCATCAAAAGCAATGAGTGGAGATGTAGCTATATCAAATTTAGGGGCTACAACAATTCAATCTAATTCAGTAGCTCTAACCACTGATACAGCAGGAAATTATGTACTGGGATTAACAGAAAGCACGGGTATTGATGTATCGGGGACAGCTGGGGAGGGATGGAGTCCAACAATAGCTTTTGATTCAACAGAAATAGGGACTACTACATGGGGAAGTGGTTCAGGAATTACATGGACCTATGATGCTGGAGTAAGTGATCCTGTTGTAACTTTTGGAAGTGGAACAGTAGGCATAACAGGTTCATTATCTGCAACAAATCTATCGGGAACAAATACAGGCGACCAAACCATAACATTAACAGGCGATGTTACTGGTTCAGGGGTAGGTTCTTTTGCTGCCACAATTGCAAACGATGTAGTTACTTACGGTAAAATGCAAAATATATCTGCAACAGATAGATTGCTTGGTAGAAGCACAATAGGGGCTGGAGATGTAGAGGAGATAACAGTTAGCGGTGATATAGCTCAAAGCGGTTCAACATTTACAATACAGGCAAATTCAGTAGCTCTGACTACTGACACAACAGGGAATTATGTGGCAACAATTACAAATGGTTCAGGTATATCAGGTTCATCATCTGCAGAGGGGGGAACACCGACAATAGCATTAGGAGATTTGACCGCAGATTGGACACAGGCGGGAGCTTATGATTTCGTTCTCAATAATGCTTCCTCTGAATTGAAAATATTGGAATCAATAGGGGCGACCTATTATTCAATTTTTGATGTAGGTGATTTATCGGCAGACCAGACTTTTAGTTTTAATGTGGGTGGTGTAGTTTACACATCTGGGAATGACCCCCTTGATACTGTAGCAGAATGGCAATCTTTATGCACAGCCTGTGTTGATGTAACAGCAGATGTAACGGGGACATTGCCTATAGCTAATGGTGGGACAGGGACAACAACAGGAAGTATCACGGGGACAGGGGCTCTGACATTTGCCTCAGGTGGAACTAATACAAATATAACTCTAACTCCTCAGGGAACAGGATATACAATTTTAAATGGCAACGTCGGCATCGGGACGACGACGCCGGCATATAAATTGCATGTTAGTGATTCTGCTACCGCAGGAACAAGTCTAATCTTACAAAACACGGACACGGGAGGAAACTCGTGGAGATTTATAAGTCACGGCAGTGGAAATACCGGTGGAGCTGGACACTTATCGATTTGGAACGGCTCAACACAAGGATTATTTATTAGTTCAACCGGCAACGTCGGCATCGGAGAAACAAATCCTACAACATTATTATATTTGAAAGGTGCCGACAATGCAACAATTCAAACAATTTTGATTGATGCTACGCAGGCAAATGTTACTGCCTTAGATACTTACATGGATTTCAGAAGCACGACGGGTTCAGAAGGCTCTGTTACAGGGACAGCGGTGGCGGGGGTAATTGCTTATAATACTTTCACGGGTTCGCATTACACCCAGATTATGGATAAAAAAGGGTTGGAAGTAAATATGTTATTAGAAGCAATTGATGGAAAACCAAAATTTTTAGAAAAAGTAATCGGAGATAAAAAATATAAAGCAAGTGCAAAGAGCCAATTATTTTTATCCCGTATAAGCAAAACAAAAGGAAGCAAGGCAGTCGTAGGTGTATATGGGGGGACAGATAAAGAAGGCAGGGATTTAATTCTCTCAATAGGTACTGGATTTATATATGTTAGTAATAAAGGAGAAAATCTTGAGATAGGAGATTATCTTATTTCCTCAAATGTTATGGGCATGGCTGAAAAACAATCGGATGATATTTATAGAAACAGTACTGCAGCAAAAATAATGGAATCAGTTAAATGGAAAAAAAATGAGAAATCAAGACTGGTAAAAGTTGTTTATCTTGGTGGATGATTTTAAAAGGAGGATTGCCGATGAGCAACAAATATAAATTAAATATAGTTTTTTATATAAATGGTTTACCCTTTTCTTATAATACTTTGGAAAAGCGAAGTCTTGGCGGAAGTGAGACAATGGGATTACAGATGTCAAGAGCAATGGCAGACAGGGGACATGATATAGTTATGTTTTGTAATACAGATAAAATTGATGATGGGAATATAAGATTTATACCCATACAGGAGTTTAATAATTATATGACATATACAGGGGCGGATATTTGTATGGTGCAAAGAGTGCCTGAAATATTTTCTTTGCCCATGAAATCAAAAATTAATATTCTATGGCAACACGATATAATGCAGAAAAGACAAAGACAATCTTTTAGGGGCATATTATGGAACACAGATGAGGTATGGGGATTATCGGATTTTCATATCAAACAAATGGCTGATGTAATGCAAATTCCTGAAAATGTTTTTTGGCAGACAAGAAATGGAATTGATATTGATATGTTCAAAGAATTTGGTTCATTAAGACAAACAAAAAGATTGATATATACAAGCAGACCTGAAAGGGGTATGGATATACTATTACATGCCGTCATGCCTTTAATTTGGGCTAAAGATAATAAAATTGAATTAGTAATGGCGGGATATGACCATACAGTTCCTGAAATGAAATCTTTTTATGATGGTTTACAAAATAAAGTCAAAGAATATCAATCACAGGGATTTAATGTTCGTTGGCTTGGAAATCTTACAAAAAGAGAATTATATAAAGAATATCAGAAAGCATCTTTATATGTTTATCCATCTAATTTTGAAGAAATTAGCTGTATTACTGCTATGGAATGTATGGCAAATGGATTGCCTATTGTTTGCAGTGATATCGGGGCATTACCTGAAACCCTGTCAAATGAAACTGCAACCTTTATCAGGGGAGAGGGATTTAAGCCCTATAGACAGGATTATGCGACAGAGTTTGCTACTGCAACATTGAATTTACTTACCAATGAAACCGAATTAAGTAATAAAAGGCGGGCATGTTATGAAAGGGCAAAACAATTTGATTTAAAATCTCTTGCTGAATCATGGGAAAATCATTTTTACGAATTGTTTGAACAAAGACTAAATAATAAAAATACACTTGCAAAACATTTTTATAGGAACGAAGATATTATGGCTTGTAGAACCCTTGATATTCCTGAATGGAATGAGAAAATTGAAAAGGAATATCCTATTATCAGTGATAATGAAGAATTTAAAAATTTATATAAAGATTATGGTAGGGAATTTTTAAAAAGATATAAGGATGGAAAATTGAATTTAACTATACAACCTGAAATGAGATTAAATTATGCTATTGAAAGAATTAAAAAACATGTTGTATCTCAAGGGCTACAATCGCCTGTATCAATCCTTGATTATGGATGTGCAAATGGAAATGAGGCAATACAATTCATAAGTGAAATTGATTGTAAAGTAACTGCTGTTGATATGTCAGGAGATAAAATTGAAGTTGGCAAGGATTTGGCAAAAAAATATTGTGAAAAACCCGATAATGTTTCATGGGTGAGGGGCTTAGAAAATAAGCCCTATAAAAATCCTGATAATATTGTATGGATAGAAGCCGATAATCCTGAAGCTATCATGGGTGAATATGATGTAATTTTTGCAGGTGAAATATTAGAGCACATATCTGTTCCCGAAACATTTATTAATCAAATTGAAAAGAAATGCAAAAAGAATGGACTAATGATATTTACTGTTCCAACCGGGAGTTGGGGGGATATGAGAGATTATTCAGATTTTAAATGTCAGGGACATCTTTGGAATTTTGATAAATCAGATTTAAAAGAATTATTTGGAAATAAAGCACAATTAAGTGTGGTTGCTGTTAGTGGTGGATTAAATGCTAAAAATAAAGAATATCTTGGCTGGTATGTAATCTCTTATACAAAGGGTGATGAGAAGGTAGGACATATTGATATGAATAGAAAATTATCAATACAATCACCGAGACAGACTATCTCTACTTGCATGATTATAGGGGGAGGAGGGGAAGGGTTACTTCATAGATGTATAAAATCTGTATCTGAAATATCAGATGAAATATTGATTGGGGATACAGGCATGTCAGTTGAATGTAAGAAAATCTTACAAAATTATGATGTAAAAATAATTGAGAATACTCCTAATCCTCTTGAACATGGTTTCAGTGAATCAAGAAATTTTGTAATCAATAAGGCAAGATGCGATTGGATATTATGGCTTGACCCTGATGAGGAATTATTATTATCAGAGAATATATATAAATATTTAAGGCACAACAAATATAATGGATATTCAATCAGACAGCATCATTTTTCAGTTCAACCCCCAAATGCCTTTAAACCTGATTTACCTGTTAGATTATTTAGAAATAATGTCGGTATTAAATTTTATGGGTGGGTACATGAACATCCTGAAATTGAAATAAATAAGTCAGTTGGATTTTCAACAATATTATCTGATATAGAAATTGCACACGATGGATATTTAACAGAAGAAATTAGACGGAAAAGATTTGATAGAAATTATCGTCTATTGCTTATTGATAGGAAAAAAAATCCTGATAGACAGCTTGGAAAATTTCTTATAATGCGTGATTATATGCACATGGCAAGATATTTATTTGAAAAAACAAAGGGTCAAATAGTCCCTGAAATTATTGATTATTGTGAAAAGGTCATAAAGATATATCAAAATGAATTTCTTGGTAAAGATGTGATGATGTCAGTAGATGGATTAATGTTTTATTCTGAGGCATTGTCAATGTTAGGGAGAGGACTTGAATATGAAATAGGTCTTGATATCAAACCTCAGGGGGCTTTGGCGGTTGAGCATAATAAAGCAAGATTTGAAAATAAAGAAGATTTTATAAAATTTATTGAATGTCAAATAAAGGCAAGAACGGAAATGTTTGAGGGGAAATACGCATAATGGCTGATTTTCAATTAGTAGATACATTAGTATTATCACTTAATGTTGATAATAATTTTAAATGTGCTGTCATAGACACCGCAAATGGATTTGCTTATTTTGGGAATGATACATCACCGGGAACGATTACAAAAATAAATTTATCTAATTTTACGAGAGTTGGAATGTTAACTTTAAATTCTGGAGAAGGTAGTTTGCGTTGTGCTGTTATAGATACTATAAATGGATTCGCTTATTTTGGGACAAATACAACACCTGCTTATGTGATAAAAATAAATTTATCTACATTTACAAGAGTGGGGGCTGTATCGGTTGTAGGTAATAATTTGTTTAGTGGTGTTATAGACACTACAAACGGATTCGCATATTTTGGGGACAATGCAAACCCTTCAAATATCTACAAAATAAATTTATCTACTTTTACATTATCAGCAACACTAACTTTAAATACAGGAGAAAGGATATTATATAGTGCTGTTATAGATACTGCAAATGGATTCGCATATTTTGGAACAAATATAGCACCTGCTTATGTAGTGAAAATAAATTTATCTACATTTACAAGAGTGGGGGCGGTAGGTATTGTATATAATGGAGAGAATGGACTTAGTACAGCTACTATAGATGCTGTAAACGGATTCGCCTATTTTGGGGACAATGCAAACCCGGGACCAAGTAAAATATCAAAAATAAATTTATCTACTTTTACATTATCGGCAACATTGATATTATCTACAGGAGATAATTATTTTTTCTCTGCTCAGATTGATTCTTCTTACGTTTATTTTTTAGATAGTATAGACCCTGTGAAAATGATAAGAATAAGACTTTCTGATTTTAGTAGAGTAGATGAAGTGGCGGGAACAGGAATAGCAAATACATATGGTTATACTTCTGTTATAGATATAACAAATAAATACTTGTATTTTACAAGTCTTCAAGCTGGAATTATACCAGCTAATTTATATAAAGTAAGTTTAGAAACTCCTTATCCCTATGGGCGTTCTATTCCTGTATTAGATAAGGTTATTTGAGAGGCATTTATGGCTGATAGTTATCCGAGAGTAGAAGCAAGCGATACACACCAATTTATAAAGAATTTTGTAACCACTCCTTTGAGTGTTGCTATAAATATTTATAATCCCGTTGGCACACTTGTAACGAGTCTTGCAACAGCTTCTCAGAGCGGTTCTTCAGCTAATTGGTATTATTTTTATACAACAACATCAAGTTATTATACGACTGTAAACAGCTCAGGAATGTATGTTATTGAATGGGTTGGTTACAGGGCAACAGGGAATGATATAATTAGAGATTATTTTGAAGTCATTAAAACTGATTAAGGATAAAAGGGAAAATAGGGTTATGGATGCATCATAAAATCGTTTTTAATCTTCTGTACTGTATCAAGGAAGGGGATACAGGAAAATTGATTAGGTGGTAGGGTATAAGATATGAGTTGGGGAGAAAAAAGGGACTTAAAGGGGGTTTTAAGGATAAAATAATATGGGATATTATACGAATGCCGTTGATGTAAGAAAACTCTATAAAAAAATTGATACATCAGGGATAACTGACAATGATATAGATTTTTATATTATGACCGCAGAATCAGAAATAAATGGAATTATTGCTACTAAATACACAATACCTGTAAGTCCTACGCCTGATTTATTGAAAAATTTATCTGCAGAATTAACCATAACAAAAATTCTTGACAGATATTTTACGGCTGAAACACATTCAAGAAATGACTGGAGAGATGTAAGAAAGAAAGAAGTAGTGGATATATTAAATAAAATAGCAGATGGAAAAATATTGATGGTAAATTCAGCGGGGACAGTAGTAACGCAGAGAGATGATTTAACTGAATTATATTCGTCAACGGAAGATTACACACCGACCTTTGGGCACGGTCATTATGCAGATGAAGAAATTGATGAAGACAGAATTGATGATGAAGAAGATGAGAGGGATAATTAATGTTAGATTTTAGTGCAACAGGAATCAGTCAAGTAGTTCAGAGATTTAAAAAGTTGACAGATAAACTCGGTAATAAAATTCCTATGTATAAAAGAATTGGTGTCAAATTACTTAATGAAATATCTAATACATTTAAAGAAGAAGCACATGAAGGTGAAAAATGGAAATCTTTATCAGAAGTAACGATTAAAAGAAGAAGGAAAGGGAAGGGAACGGGAAAACCAAAAATATTGCAGGATACTGGAACATTGAAACGGTCATTTGTTTTGAAGGTGGATAACATAAAAGTAATAGTTGGGACTCCTGTTGAATATAGTTATAAACATGAATTTGGAGAGGAGAGAATACCCCAAAGAAAAATGTTGCCTTCTTACAAGAAAGGTTTGGCGATTGCCATAAAAGTCAGTGATGATTATGTTAAAGAGAAAATAAAAGAGGTTATGCTTAGATGAGTGAAATAAATTATTTTCAAATTGAAGAAGACTTTGTAACGATGTTAAAAAGTAATGCAACATTAATGGAACTGAATCCGACAATAGAGATTGAAGATGACAGTAATTTGATTGCAGAAAAATGCCCTTATGTAGGGATTTTTCTGGATAGTTGGGAAAGCCCTTATCTTGAGGAGAAAATAGGGGGTTCAACACCTTTCACAACATATCTGACATTTGAAATCTGGCTTTATGAATTTGCATTTGAAAATAAACAGGGAGCAATCTTGAGGGACAAATTATTGCAGAAAGTAAAAGAGGCAATCAAACAAGACAGAAAATTAAATAATAGTGTTTTAATCAGCAGATTTGAGGGCGGAGATTTTGATAACAGCCGAAACAGTGAAGGATTTTTTAAGGGTGTATCTATAAAATTAAGAGCAGAAGTAAGAGAATAATTTTGATTTTATAGATTCATTTTTAAAATTAAATATGAGAATAGATATCTGGACAGAAATAATACCAGAGCATTCAAAATGGTTGCCTGATAAATACATTGGTGGCACTATAGAATTTTGGATTAAGATTGCTGAAAGTCTAAAATCTATGGGGCATGAAATATATATTTATTATGATGATATTCCCATGTTTTTTAATGGCGTATATTACTTACCAAGAAGCTGTTATATAGGGGGGGATATAACATTATCTTGTAATAGTTTTATCCCCAAAAAGGGAAAATATAATATCTATTGGACAAGCTGGGTTCATCAAAAAGATTATAACTGTATGGATTTTAATGAAAGAATAGTTATTTCAAATTATCATAAATCAATATTTGGGGATAATTGTAGGGTGATATATTTGGGTTATGACCCCAAACAATTTAATGACGGCAAAAAAATAAAGAAAATAAAAGGCAAATGTTTGTATTCATCCTCCCCCGATAGAGGTGGGGCATTTCTGAAAAATATTTGGGATGATGTTAAAAGGGAAACAGGGGCAGAATTGATTTGCACTTACAACAGAAATAAATTTATTACAGAAGATGAAATGATTGAACATTATTATACAAGTGAATTTTGGCTGCATCCATGTCAGGGCATAGAATTATTTTGTGCATCAGGCATGAAAGCTCAATTATCAGGGTGTATTCCTGTTGTAATCCCTAACATGGCATTAAGTGAGGTGATAAAATATGGCATTAAATCTAATATAGAAAATTATAAAAGTGATTTAATCAATGCAATTAAAAATCCTCCCTCTGTTGAAAATGTTAGATTTGATACATGGGATGAGATAACAAAAGATTTATTTAAAAATATTTTATGAGGAGGTGTATAAAATGAAACAAAAAAGTATTACTTGGCTGGTAAATGATTTAGAAATACCTGCAATCGGTGTAACACAAATAGGCAAATCAGTAATGATAAATAGTATCATAGCTGATAGCTATATACAGCAAGGCATAGCAACAGATGGCAGGGTATCTAAAAAAGAAAAAGAAATTATAGAGAAAGGAGGTAAAAACAAATGAGTTATGGAGCATTATCGCATTTAGGAATATCAGCTCAACAGAGTTTTGGAACAGCAACAGGTTCGTGGGACTATATGCCCATTATTTCAGAATCATTGGTAACAGAAATTGAACAGCTTGAAGAAGAAGGAATGAGGGCAAGGTTTGAAGCCGGGGCAACACATGAAGGACTTATTACAATAGTAGGTGATATTGTTTTTGAACCACATCCGATTCTAATGGGACATTTTTTGAGAGGAGTAACAGGACAGGGGAGTTTGTCTTATTCTAATTCTGCCTGTGTTTGGGAATTTATCCCAAAACAGGGAGACTTCTCTACAAATTGTGCTTTGCCTCCCTTTACCCTACAGATTTATAGGGATAATGGTTCAGCTTGGCAATTTACAGATGCTATTGTAAATCAGTTGGCAATAGAAATATCAGGTGGGGCTATGGTAAAAGCAACAGCATCAATGCTGTGCAGGGTGTCAAGTTTGATGACAAAAACTTCTCCATCTTTTCCAGCGGGTAATCCATTTAACTGGAGTCAGGCTTCATTGAGTTTAGCAGGAACTGCAAATGGGGATTTTGAGAATTTTGTATTTACCATCAACAATAATATTGAGGGGGTAACCGTTCTTGATAATACCAGATTGCACGGCAAATATTTAAGAGCTGGTTATAGAGAATCAGTATTTAATGGAAATGTGGATTTTGCCTCACAGACTGAATATAATAAATTCAGAGTGGGAAGTGAACAAGCGATTAAGCTTACTGTTACAGGCGATACCACTGCAACAAGTTATAATAATCTGCTTGTAATTGATATTCCGCAGGGTAAATACAGTTCATATCCTGTTAATATTAGTGGGGCAGGGAGAATGTCAATTGGAGTAGATGGGATAGCAAAATATAATACAACATCGGCTTATGCGGTAAGGTTTACTCTTACTAACACAAGAACGACTTATGCAAATTAAAATTTGGAGGTATGAGTATGAGGCTCACATTAGGCAATAAAGAATTTGAATTGAAGCTCTTAACTCTCAATGATTGGATTAGGGCAGAAGATTTGGGGCTTGACATGGAGAGATTGAGAACAAAAGAGAAAATCAAATTGAAAGACATTAGGACTTTGGTCTATGTTTCACTTTCAAAATGTGATAATTCAATCACTCCTGAATGGGTTGGAGAAAATATAAGTCTTGATAACATGGAGACATTTAATCAGATTGTAAATTTTATCAAGCCTGTTCAATCTACAGTAACCGAGAATACCTGAACTATATTGACCTCTTTGGGATTGAATATGGCTGGAATAAAAAAGATGTTTTAGAACTAACAATTCCTGAAATTAATGGATTGATAAAAATCATAAGACAAAGGCACAAAGAATTGGAGAAACAGAATGCCAGAAAACAAAATAGAACTAATCATTTCAGCAAAGGACACAGCCAGTCAGGTTTTAGGTAATCTTACAGGCAAACTTGGGAAATTACCAAACATCATTAAAAGTGCAAGTCTTGCTTTAGGTGGCTTAACTGCCGCTACTGCTGGGATAGTAGCATTTGCAAAGTCAACAGCAAATGCGGGTGAAATAATTTTTGATATGTCAAGGAGAACAGGCATATCAGCACAGGCATTATCGGAATTAAAGTATGTTGCTGACCTTTCAGGGACTTCAATTCAATCACTTGAAACAGGTTTTAAATTATTATCAAAAAGAATGTATGATGCCTCGGAAGGACAAAAAGAGGCAACAAAAATATTTAATGAGTTGGGAATTAATATTTTTGAAACAAGTGGACAATTAAAAAATGCGGATTCAGTATTCATGGATTTAATTGGCAGAATAAATGCTTTAGGTTCTGATACAGAAAAATCAGCAATGGCTTTGGAATTATTTGGTAGAAGTGGAACAGAATTATTGCCCCTAATAAAAGAGGGGGCAATAAATATTGAAGAAATGAGAAAGAAGGCACAAGAGCTTGGAATAACATTTACGGATTTTGAAGCCCGTCAAGCAGATGCTTTTAATGATGCCCTAACTACTTTATCGGCTTCTGTAGAAGGCTTAAAAAATTCTTTAGCAAAAGATTTAATTCCAGTAATTATATCAATGGTGGATTGGTTTAATAGTCTTGATTCAACGACAAGAACATTGATTTTAGGTTTTAGTGCTTTTGCAGTTGCAATAGCACCAATCACAATTGTAATAGGAACATTAATAACATCAATTACAGCAGTTGCAGGTATTATATCAGTGCTTGCTCTTGCCATTACAGGCATAGCTATTGTGGCACTTGTTGCATGGGTGAAAGCTGGAATAGAATTATATGAAAATTGGCATATCATACAGTATGAGGTTGAACAATTATATTTGAAAATTAAAGAATTTATGGGTGATAAACTTACATCTTTGATTGAAAAGGTAAGATATTTTAAGGATAGTGTTATAGGATTTTTCAGGGAGATATATGAAAAGGTTGTTGGTGAATCGTATGTACCTGATATGGTGAATGGAGTTATCAGTGAATTTAATAGAATGGAAAGTGGAATGAATTTGACATGGGATAATATTAAAAGAGAATTATCAAATTCCTTTGGTTCTATTCAAAGAGGGTTTGGAAATGCTATTGGTAAGATGATTGTTTATGGTGAGGACTTCGCCATTAATTTCAAAAAAGTGCTTGAAAGTATATTGGCAGAATTTATTTCTGTTATTGCTCAAATGATAGCAAGATGGGTGATGTTTCAAGTATTAACAGGGGGATTTGGTGCAGGTGCTGGTGTGATGAAAATTTTTGGATTTTCAAAAGGTGGGGTTGTGGATGGGGGATTAACTCCTGTAAATATTACATCAGCCGCAGATGGTGGTATTTATAGGTCTCCCACTCTTGCGATGATAGGCGATAATCCCGAAAGACAGGAAGCAGTTATTCCTATGAAATCAGGTAAAGTCCCTGTTGAGTTTACAAATAACAGAGATACAAATTATGGCGGACAAATTTATATCAGAGAATTATCAATTATGCAGGGTGCGAGCATTGATGAAGCATTAACAAGTAAACCCATGGATTTTTGGTTTAATCTTGTCAAAGAAAAAATTTTACCCGCATTAAATGAACTCGGAAGTAATGGGGCAACAACAAATTTGAAATATAGAGGTGCTTACTGATGGGAGATATGAGGCTTGGGCCTGTGGGGTCTTATGTTACGCTTTATCCTGATTTTAGATTTAGTAATGTTTTAAATCTTCAGCGTGAAGATGTTAGAACAAAACAAGGTAACTTATATACCTATATACAGCAAGGAACTCACAGACAAATCAGAATACCCGAAAGTTGGGTTGGCTCATTAAATAAATCTTTGGTTAATTCATGGTGGCAATCAGGGACTACTTTAAGATTTATTGAAGACGATACTTATGCCTCATCTTATTTTGAAGTGCGAATTATGGGGAGTGAAGAACCCTATCAAACTTATGTCAGACCATATTTTCAAATCTTCTTTGAGGGCGAAATAACGCTTGAAACTATATGAGTATAACAATCACTGCAAGCTATCGCACATGGATGGAATCAACAAAACCAAACTCTATTCTGTCAAAATTTACTTTTAATAATTCAAATCTATCGAACAGGGTCATTCAATTTCCTACAATCATAAGAGAAGCTGGAGATATAACAGGTGAAACAGTTGTATTTGATATTGAAAATGCAAGTCAGTTATTTAATTCCTTGAATACAAACAGAGAGCAATTATTGAAGACAGGTATATTTGAATACGGATATACCTCTGGCAATGGTTCAGAGGATTTGATACAAATGTTTGGGGGAGAATTAACAAGAGTTGAATTAAATGAAGGCAGAGGAAAAATGATATTTGAGAATAAATTAACAAAATTGAAAAGGCGGAGAATAGGGAGTGAGACTGTCCCCATTGATTATACAAATTCATTACACAATCCTGCCGACCTTGCATGGTATATATGTACCAGTCATGGGGGATTATCAGGGGTGCAGTCAACGAGTAATTCTGACATTGATTATACTACATGGAATGCATGGAAAACAGCATTGTCAGATGATGTTATTGGTGTCAATGCTTATTTTGAAGGAAATGATTTAATAGAAACTTTAGAGCTTTTACAAAGACTTACTGATTCAGTGATTTGGAGTCAGGGAGATAATAAAATATATTTCAGCAGATGGACAGGGACGAGTAGTTACAATATAACAATTACTGATAGCTATATTGTTGGAAAAATTGATTATAAATTAAATACTGATTCAATATTGAACAAAGTGACGGTTCAATTAAGTTATAACACTCAACAGAATACATGGGCGGGACAGATAGTATATCAAAACAGCGATAGTGTTGGAAGTTATGGAATATTTGAAGCAATATATGATGATACATTAATTTGGTATTGCACATCTGCAACAGCCATGAATCTTGCACAACGATTATGCTATCGTAGAGGAAATGCAAATGCGGGAATAACCTTTGACACACCTTTAAGATTTTTAGATATTTCATTTGGCGATTACATAGATTTTACAACACAGGTTTATAGTTTATCTGGAAAGAAATTAAATCTAAAAAAATATAGTATTGATACTGATGCAAAAATTATGACAATCGTTGCAGATGAAGGATTTGATAGGGGGGCGGGGAGATTGTCAGGATTTATTATAGATGATACTTATTATGGATTGCTTGACCAAACTTATAATCCATTATTTTGAGGAGGGGATAATATGGCGATACAACGAATAATAACTTGTGATATATGTAGCAAGACAGAAGCAGAAAAGACTTTTGGGGCGGGATGGAAAGGGTGGGGACAAATACTTGGAAAAATAAATGAAAACGGAAATACAGAGTTTGGACTCTGTCCCGAACATTTAGAAGATGTTATGAAAATAGCAATGGAACTAAAGGAGGTATTAGGATATGGCATGGACAAATCTAACATATAGTTTTGGTAGTTTATTAACATCAACAAAAATGACACAATTATATGACAATTTTTCAGCTATGGCAACAGGAGCAACGGGTGCGCCGACGATACAGCAGAGTGCCATTAGCGGGGAGGTATATTTGAAACAAGCACAAAACAGTTTGACTACAATAACATTTAGCATATTTTCACCTACAACTTATACGGTAACCCATAATTTAGGATACTTGCCTAATGTAACACTTTATCCTCAATCAATGGATAATTTGAAAATTTTCTCTATAACAAATTCTCAATTTACAATTGGTGGGATTATTCCTGCAGTGGAGACAATATATGTTTTGTTTTAATATCAGACAAAAAAACACAAAATTATAACCGCTAAAATCCCTCCCTTATAGATTTGCTCTCAATTTTATTGATAATGATAATCAATTCCTACTGTTTGACTTTGAATCCTACTTTCTTCCATTTCTCCTGTTTGATTTTAAGCCTTACCCTCCCCCACCAATCATAAATTGAGAATTTGTTATAGAAATAATTTTCAAATTTTTCCTTTCCTCTTAATTCCTCCTCTGCCTTTCTCATTTCTTCCCAAATATCTTTTTTCATTCCTCCTCCCCTCCCCACACATCTTCAACTTTTACATCCAAAGCTTTTGCTATTTTCAGAGCGAGAGCAATGCCGGGAACGGTCTTGCACAAGATAATTTTATTGAGCTGACCTGTATCAATTTCACAGGCAGCCGCAAGCTGTCTTTGTTTCATTCCTTTTTCTGCTAATAATTCCTTGATATTATTTTTCATTTTTCACCTTTTTATCTCTGCCTCTACTTTTTCCTCTAGACATGCACATTTTTTGCCTGGGAACGGGACATCAAGAAGGAATCTTCTTGCTTCCTTTCCCTCTCTCATGCAAAGATATGGATGAGAAAAGGGGTTTAAGGAAAAACTTACCCCGCACTTATCACAAACGAAAAAGTATATTTCGTTTGCGATATTTTCATTGTTAATCATTTTTCTCCCTCTATTCTTGTTCGTGTTGATGTTGGTGATGATGTCCTATTCCTTTCTTGTTTCTCCCGCCATTCGCCCTTTATCCTTTTTCATCTTTTTCACCTCCTTACGCCTCTACTTACCACGAATTGTTAATTTCATATCTCAAAAACTGACAACATATCAAAATACGATAGTTTATATTCCTTTTCAATAATTTCAAATACCTTACTGCAATCTTCTTCTAATTTCAATCTCAAAATATATAAGTCGTGTTGTTTTTCTTTATTACACTCGTATAGAGAATTAATTATTCTCACAAGAAAAATTTGAACAGGAGAAAGATATTTACTTTCTCCAATTCTTTTTGTTAACAAAATTCCATTATCGTTCATTTCATAATTCAGTATCTTCATTTTCCCTCACCTCCTTTTGTTTGACAAGTATTGGTTGATACTTTTTTCAAGAAATTGAGATACTTCTTCATCACCCCTCATTTTTGCAAGACACCATTCCCATATTCTCCCCGGCAACCGATACATGCCTGACCTATTAATCATCCCTCCGCATGTATCCAATATCCACTCCGCCCAGTCTTCTGGCACAGTGAAAGGCAGCGTTTCTGATTGTGTGGAATTGTTGAGGTTTATCGTTCTCTTCAGAGAATGTTGGCAATTCCATACATCGAGGAATATGTCGGGAAGATGATGATGCATCTCCCCTTTTTTCAATTCATATCCACAATCACCACATTTATTTTTTGAATTTTTAATCATCTTTCCACCTCCTATTTGCGGGATACCGCCTGCATCGGTGAGGCTTATGCCCCAAAAGAATAAAAAAAAGGAGACGAGATTATCTCGCCTCCTTTTCTA
>ERZ1292623.916-Hain-H51-01um-R1-916-length-29577-cov-12_pt1 | contig 29577 bp, 22 predicted proteins | sample MGYA00564398_ERZ1292623 | MGnify/ENA primary metagenome ERZ1292623 (study PRJEB36523, sample SAMEA6512633) | groundwater metagenome | collected 2019-01-07 | study: AquaDiva: Metagenomics assemblies of 32 groundwater samples
CACCATTTGCAAAATATATTTCAATCAGTAAAAATTACAAAGAACTTTCAGATCAGGTAGAATATTTTTTAAAAAATAGACAAGAAAGAGAAAAGATGATAAATAATGGGTACAGCTGGGTTAAAGACAAAACATGGGATAATCTGGTAAATATTTATATGAATCTTTGGAGTAAATCTTAGAGCTTTAATTTGTCATGACAGATTAAATTATATTATATGGTTCAAATCCCCAGATGCGCCTAGAAAAATTAAAGGTGGTTTTTTAGATAATTTATATCGTAGATCAATATTTGATATACGTCTTCGGTTATGCCTTTTCCCTTTTGAGCTTTTATCTCATTAAGCATTGCATTAAGAATGTTTATTGAAGTTTTTTTGCTTATAGGACTAGATAATTGGGCTATTGTTGCCTTAGCTAATAAGCTATTGTAAATTCCATCATTTTTGATTTGATTAAGTTTTATTGCTTCATCTAAATCTTTCATGAAACTTTCGAACGTAACGACCTTACTTGTATTTGAATTTTCGGTTTGTGAGTAATTTATTATCAGGGTCTCATCGCTATTTTTACTAATTATTCCTTTTATTGTATTTAAATTGTCGTTTCCATCTTCTTGAAGTGTTGAAACACTCATTTCATAAATTGTGTTTTGGTCACTTGAAAGTTTTATTTTGTATTCACCGTCAGTTGGTTCTGGTAATAAAAATTCGTTGACACCCGTTCCTAAGTTTTCCTGCTGATTGTTAATAGGCGGTTGGAACGAATACGATGCCTTGTTTATTGCGTTTAATTCTTGAAGTACTCCGTTATTAAAATATTTACCTGTTTTATTATTTAGCGGATCCGTAATAAGTAATTCGACGCTTGGGTTAACGACAGCGACTAGATAACTAAGATTAGTTTGCGAAGGAATGTATCTATCTACTTGTGTATAGTTATCGTTAAAAGATGCGAGAGTAGGGTAGTTCCATTCAGGATCATTTATAGAATAAGTGTTGTTTGATTTACCTTTTGCTACTACAAAGTGACTTGAAGTCTGAGAATTATTTACTCCAAGAATATCAGGAAATTTACTTAAATCTTCGTTAAGAATAACAGTTGTATTGTTATTCGGATATGCTCTCTTATGCGTTAATTTTACATTTGCTTTGTGTGCGTCAAATAATTGTTTCGTCAGTTTTCCGATTATAGGCCAGTTAAAATAAGAATAGAAACCGTCTAGGTTGTTATATCCGGTTAGATATCCTTTATTATTTTTAAGCCAATTATTAAGAGACCCCGGGTCAATTGGAGTTCCATCAGTGAATTGATTAATATTGTGAAATCTAAGAACCATTGCGGCGGAAGTTACAGCGCATCCCCATCTGTCCATTGTTGGGTTAGATAGTTTTCCGGAAGAATTATCGTATTCGGTGGGTCCCCAAGGTAAACTATTTTGACTAAAATAAGGAACTGATAGTTGGTTGTCTGAAGCAAGACCATATGCATAGATACCTACTTCTGTTGCTGCGTACAAAATGTTGGAATCATTTACTGGAACCAGCAGCCTTTTAACGCCAACATTCGGTAAACCGTTAGTTATATCTGTCCAAGTTGAACCATCATTTATTGTCATATAAGCACTAGTTTCAATACCAAGATCTTCACCAGCATATACAGTATTGGTACGTACGGGATCAGTAACTAGTGCCTTATAAATATTATTAAGAGCACCGCTCGAGAGTATCCAATTGAATCCACCATCTGTGCTTTTATAAAGTCCATCATTTCCATTAGCATATAAATTAGAAGAATTTGAAGGATCTATTGCTAACGAGTACAACACATTGTTATTAAAAAAGCTTGATATATTTGTCCAATTTGCACCACCGTCTGTGCTTTTATTTATTCCTTGTCCCCAACTTGTTCTTGTATATAAAATATTAGGGTTTAAAGGATCTATTCTTACAACAGTAGGGTCACAAGCAAGTCCTATACCTCGCGTCCAAGTTCCAGCTGCATTAGAGCTTTTGTAGACAGAGCCGCATCTACTCCCAATTGCCGCATATAAGGTATTATGGTTAGTAGGATCAATAATCATACTAGATACGTCTTTAGGTGGGCCACCAAAACCGACATTTATAATACCATTATGTGAGTAAGTCCAAGTTGCTCCTCCATCAGTACTTTTTAATATTCCAGTACTTCCGTCATCAACTCCCACGCCTCCTGCATAAATAATATTGCTGTGGGTTGGGTCAACTATTATATCAGTAAAATATCCTGAATAATTAGTTATGCCATTATTAATTGTATTCCATGTTGTGCCACGATCTGTACTTTTAAATATTCCGTAACCTGCTGTTCCTGCATATAATATATTAGGATTATTAGGATCGACTGTGAAGCTATGAATGATATAGTTATTTAACCCAACAAATGTCCAGCTACCTATAGTTGGTTGGAAAGCATTGCTCTGGGAAGTCAAGATATGAAAAAAAATTAAAATAAAGAAAAAGAGGTATGCTCTTTTAAAAAATAAACTCATATACCTACTTTAGGATTTTAAAAAAGCACTGTCAACAGGAATATTAAATTTTTCTTAAAAAATGAATCAGCTAAGGCAGAAATGGCTGAGGAAGAGTTTGCTTGGGTTAAAAGTCAAACATGGGAGGACGTTTTAAAAGTGTATTTGAATCTTTGGAACAAGTCTTAATGGTTTTACGATCTTTTTTCAAACTACCTTTGTTCCTTAAGAAATTTTCGCCTGTTGTGACCGCGGGGAAAATTTTTAATCATATAAAAGACTAAAAAAACTCCCGTTACGAAACTTATTAATTTGGAAATTTTTCTTATCGGAGTATCCTCAAATGAAATCTCTATATCATGAAGACCAGGTGAGAGATCAAATAAAATTATCCCAGGGTATTTTGGATTTTGGAAATTAATTGGGTAAATATTATTGTCAACATATAATTTCCACCCCGGAAAATATAAAGTATTTTCTCTTATAAGTGCGTTTTTCGATATAACATTTATTAAATACTCATGTCTTACTGAGTTTCTAAACGTCTCTGAAATGTTTGCTTCTCCTTGAAGAACAATAATATGGGGTACAAGTCTATTATTGGATTTGAACTTATCTGAATTCACCCAAATTGTAGTACTATGTCCAACTTTGGTTATATTACGAGGAAATTCATATTTAATCGCTTGGTCATTTAATTGTGGAATGGTTCCTCTATTACCCCAATTAAGAATTGTTATTGATATTGTAACTATGCACAATCCGATTAATAACCATCTATTATTGACATTTTTCATAGTTATCCCAGCAATAATTGAGATGAAAAATGAAATCAATAACAATAATCTATATGAAAATTCAAAACCCCTAAGTATTGGAACGCTCATCCATATTGGACTTGAAACAGATTGAGTCATAATAATAAGTATAAAAAAAGAAATAACAGATATTAAATATATTTTTTTTTCTTTCAGGGAAATTTTACCCTTAATGAATAAAATAATCGAAAATATGATAATAAACCATTGTACGTACCCTACCATGAAAGATAGTTCTCCTTTGTGTCCTTGAAATAAAAATCCCCACTTCCACGATGAATAAAAAAGTTCACCCAGAGGAACAAAGGAAATGTTACCTTTTGTGAGCAAATTCATGTATTGCGATTCCATTACAACCGGTAACCAATAAAAGCCAGATAAAAGTAACCCTACTACAAGTGTAAAGATATAAAAAAATATATATTTAATTTTCTTATTATTTTTTGTAATCCAAAGATATAGATAATACACAATAATAAATGGAAATGATATCAGAGATATTGCCTGGTGCGAAAGTATAAGAAGTGAAAAGCTTATCGTGGAGAAATAAAACCATCTAGGGGTTATACTGTAGGACATTTTTTTTATTGCTAGGAAACAAAATGGGAGGATAGCAAAAGCGAGTATTTCTCCAATTGCTACTCTAAAATGTAAATCTACCAGATGATATGGAGAAAAAAGGTAAACTAGCGCTGCAAAAAATGCAGAAAATTTGTTTCTTAACTCTTCCTTTATGAATAAGTACATTCCAATACCGGAAGCGATAAATGAAAGAGCTAGAATAATTTTAATACTGTCAATAAAGGTAAATTCTAAAAAATGAATTAATGACACTAAATAATAGGGAAGTGGATAAACAAAAATAAAAAGTGGATAGCCATAACCGTAAATCATCTGACTGCTCCACCGGGGGACAAAGCTCCCGTCCATCAAAGATTCATAAAAGGATATCGCAAAGCTGGTATGTATAGTTAAATCTCCGCTTTCATATGTTCCGCTCCTAAGAATGCTTATAACAGGTAATAATGATATCAAAATTAAAAGAAATAGTAGGTTAATATTCTTTTTTGGATAGACAAATTTATAGAATACGACTCCACTTAAAAGAAATAACGAAGCTATAATATTAACAAAAACCATTCTATAGGGGTCTAAGAGAATATTCATTTCTTCTTATAACTGGTAAGTAGCCGAATATTTTTTAATATTAGTGAAATTACAATAAATACTGAAGCGATAATACTAATCCATTGTGAGAGAGTTCTAAGTTTAGTATTTTCAAATCTAAGTTCTGCTTTATATATTCCGGGATTAAGCTTAAACATAATAGTTCCCATGTATCTAGGGTCATTAAAATATGTAGGATATTGAGAATTATTTATTAATAATTTCCAATTTGGAAAATATAAAGTATTTTCTTTGATTAATACATTTGTTTTTGCATCAATAAGATATTGATGGTTTGTCGGATTTCCATAGATTTGTTTGATTTCGGCTTTACCCCTTATTGTTTCTATTGGTAATTTTGGTATATCTTTTAGAATAATATTGTTTAAATTTGGATAGTATTTTTTGTATATTGAATCTGAAGGGTCATAGAATTCAGTATATAGTGTTTCATACCCCGCACGGTTTTCTTTATTCTCTGGTACAGTTTTTCTATTTCCCCAATTAAGAATTGTTGAAAAAATAGCAATAAAACAAATTATAAAGACAATCTTATTGCTTAATTTCGTAGCTACGATCGCTGATATAGCAGCTAGAGTGAATGCGATAGGAACAAGTAATCTCCAGGCGAACTGAAAATTATTAAGATATGAAAAAGTTTCCCAAATTTTTTTGGATTCTGGAAGTATCATAAATGTTAAAATAACAAAAGAGATTTGAAAAAATAAAAGAAGCATTTTTTTTCTTTTTTCTTTTATTTTTCTAAATAATATTATAGATATAACGAACATTACCAATTGAACATATCCAAGAATATAATGTGTTTCTCCATGGTGGCCTTGAAATAACAAACCAAACATAGTTGGAGAATAAAGCAGATCTTTTAATGATAAAAATCCACCAGTAGGTAGTGTGAGGGAATATAAAGTATATTTTACTTCAAATATAGCAGGTATCCAATAAAAAGCTGAAATCGATAATCCGAGAACGATGGAACTAAGCCAATAGAATAAATCACCAATTCCCTTTCTCTTCTTTTTTATCCAAATAATAAAAGCATAATTCGCAAGAATCTGAAAACTAATCATAGCTGTTGCAAGATGAGACGTCATTAAAAGTGCGATACTAATAGCTCCTAAAATTAAAAATTTATACTTTTTTGTTTCAATAAGATTTTTAGAATACAAGAAAACTAGCGGTATAAAAACAAAAGATAAAGTTTCACCTACTGATGCTCTAAAGTGCAAATCAACTAAATGATAAGGAGCGAAAAGATACATAATTGAGGCTAAAAATCCAGGTACTTTTCCAAATTCTTTCTTTGCCCATAAATACATAGTTATTCCCGAGCCAATGTAGGATATTATTAAAACCAATTTCATGCTACTTAAATAGGAAAATCCTAAAAAGTGAATTATAGATCCCAAATAGAAAGGTAAAGGATATAGAAATATATAAACAGGAGTTCCGTATCCTATGCTTGTCCATTGAGGAAATATATTTCCAAATTGCAGGTTATCGTAAAACGACATTAAGTAATGAGTATGTATAGTTAAATCTCCGCTTTCATATGTTCCGCTCCTAAGAATGCTTATAACAGGTAATAATGATATCAAAATTAAAAGAAATAGTAGGTTAATATTCTTTTTTGGATAGACAAATTTATAGAATACGACTCCACTTAAAAGAAATAACGAAGCTATAATATTAACAAAAACCATTCTATAAGGATCTAGCATAGTGTGGTACTTACTTTAATTTTATTAGAAAAAAATTTAACTATAATGTACAAAATTAACCGAATATAAATTCCCGCATATACAATAAGATTTAACAGGAAAAAGTTTTTTTGCGAAAAATGTTTTTTATAATACAGCAGAATGCTCTTATGAAATAATAATAATGATTTCATTTTCAATTGATTGGTTGTGCCTCCCTGCATATGCTTTACGGCAATTTTTGGATAGTAGTAAATATCCCATCCCGCTTTTATAGTTCTAATACAATAATCGGTGTCCTCACAATATATAAAAAATCTTTCATCAAGATATCCTATTTTTCTTATGACATCCTTTCTAATAATCATGAATGCACCCAGCCCTCCAACCTTTGTAATTTGATTGACTGGAAAATACGTCATGTAGTAATTAGTCGATTTTATTTTTGGAAATAATCTATACATACTAAACATTTGAAAAAAAGAATTCAAAAGAGATGGTATTGAATGTCTGCAGGGTAAATCTAAGTCACCGTTATTTGTAATTATTTTACAACCTGAAATTCCGATATGAGGACTTTTATTCATGAATTCTAATATCTTTTCTAAAGATGTTTTTTTTGTAAAAACAACGTCAGAATTTAAATGAAGAACATACCGTCCTCTAGAAATTTTTGTACCCTTGTTAGCGCTTTTACTATATCCTAAATTCATGTAGTTTTTAATAATCCTAACATAAGGGAAATACTTTTTTACCATTCCTACGGAATTGTCTGTCGAACCATCGTCAACTACAATAATTTCGAAGTTTATATTTCTAGTGAATTTGTAAATAGAACTAAGAGTATTTTGTAAAATTTCTTGTGTGTTATAATTGCAAATAACTATAGATAAATCTAGAAGTTTCATTTTTACTCATTGTATCTTAACATGTCTTTTGTAATAACAAAAACTTTTTTTTAAATTTAACAGAATTTTATGTTAGAATTGTTAAATATTAATGCCAGTGAATAGTTTAACTAAAATTAAAAATTGTAGGATATGTGAATCCGCAGAATTATTTGATGTTATTGACTTGGGCAATCAGCCAATTCCAAACGGTTTTTTATCGAAAAAAGAACTTTTAAAAAAGGAACAAAAATATCCCCTTGTCGTTTGTTTTTGCAATAATTGCTCATTGCTTCAGCTGAGATATTTAGTTAATCCTGAAGTCATGTTTAAGAATTACTTATACATACCATCTTCTTCCAAAACAAGAGTAGAGCATTTTAGAAAACTTGCAGAAAGCATTAAGTCGATTGTTAAACTAAACGACAAGTCTTTAGTAATTGATATAGGGAGCAATGATGGAAGCTTGCTTGTATGCTTTAAAAACATGGGAACAAGAATTTTAGGAATAGATCCTGCAGAGAACTTAGTTAAGGTGGCAATTCTTAATGGGATTGAAACGGTTGAGGGATATTTTGACTCTAAGTTGGCATTAAAGATTGCTAAAAAATACGGAAAAGCAAAAACAATTCTTTCCACAAACACAATAGCTCATATCCCAAATCTTCACGGAGTATTAAAGGGAGCGAGTATATTAGCGGAAAAGGAAGGAATATTTGTAATGCAATTTCCATATGTTTTGGATTTGCTCGAGAAGAACCTTTTTGACACTATTTATCATGAGCATCTTTCATATTTTTCCTTAAAATCCTTATTAAAACTTGCAGAAGGATCTGATCTGGAGATATTTGATATACAAAGAAATGATTTGGATGGTGGGGCAATAAGAGTATTTTGGAAAAAAAGAGAAGGGATAACAAATGAAATTAACAAAAAAAATATATACAAAATTCTCAAAGAAGAAGAAAAGTACGGTTTATACAAAAAAGAAACGTATAGTAAATTTGCAAATAAAGTAAAAGCATTGAAAATTGCCACTCTAAAAAAATTTAACTATCTTAAAAAAAATAAAAAGCAAATTGTAGGATATGGGGCAGCCGCTAAAGCTAATGTTTTGTTAAATTATTTTGGGCTTGATACAAAAACGATAGATTATATAGTTGATTCCACCCCATACAAACAGGGACTTTTTACTCCGGGTACGCACGTACCCATTTATTCTGAAGAGAAAATTTATGATAATATTCCTGACTACATTTTAATTTTCGCTTGGAATTTCAGTAGGGAGATTATTAAAAAAAATACAAAATATAAGAAAAGCGGTGGAAAATTTATTCTTATTGAGCCTAAGCTAGAGATTATTTAAATTCGAACTATACTTTCATGAATACTCCATATGATAGTGTATATTACAAAACAAGGTACATAGATCCATTTCATGCAAGATCAAGAGTTGCTAATATTTATCATCTCTGGTTAGCTTTTTTTTGCATAATTATTCCCGGAAAATTAAAAAAGGGCAGCAAAGTTTTGGATGTAGGATGCGGAGTTGGGAATTTAGTATGGGCATTAAGATTTTTTGGAATTGATGCATATGGAATAGATCCTTCGACGTCAGCCAAGAGATACTGCAGGATTCCTCAGTACTGTCAATATAAGAATGTAGAAAAACTTCCGTATGAAAATTTTAGTTTTGATCTAGTATATACAAATGAAGTTCTGGAGCATATTGAAGAAGAGAATCTAGATAGAATAATAATAGATGTGAGCAGACTTAGTAAGAAAATGATTCATATGATTGGAGTAAAAGAGAGAGGAGAAATGATTATTAATGATCCGACCCATTTAACTATCAAGAAGGAAAATTGGTGGGGAAAAAAGTTTAAGAGACTGGGTTTTGATGTTAAAATGGGAAATTTATTCTATTTTTTCCCGCACAAAGCTCCTATTAGTGGTTTTAAAAGAGGATATTTTTATATCTCAAATAATAAATAAGTATTGCTTAAAAGAATTAACCCCATACTACTAGTAGTAATACTTCCTTTTGTATTTAAAAATTTTGAATGTAGAAAAAAGGAGCGTCATTAAAAAAACAACAGTTTTATTTTATCTCATAAAGATAATATTCGTTGGCGGAATGAGGTATCGCAGAGTAGTAAGAGAGCAGTCTGTACTGCCCGGAGTTACAGTTTGTTAGACTGATCTTCTTACAAAACCATTCCATGTCTCCACCCTTGATAAATAATTTGGTAACTTTGTTTTTTTTCAAAAGCTCAAACGATCTTGAGTTTTTATTAAAAATATAATTAATATCGATATAATCAAAATTCGCATAATAATATCCGCCTACCGTATATGTAGCCACAAGATCACTTTTTGTGATAAATTTATCAAAAGAATAATTAAAGTCATAATAGCTTGAATTATCTTTTGAAAGCACCCTTGTTAAATATTTATTCTTATCAGCCCAGCCCAGTGAGTATGGGAGAATTAAAAGCGAGTTTATAAAATAATATGAAAATACAAGAAAACTAAGTGAGAAAAATAATAAATTAAAATATTTATTTTTAATAAACCTGAATATCTGAAACGAAACGACTATAACGGCAATAGAATAAAATCCAAGAAGGTACCTTCCGTAGGGGTAATTAAGAAATGAAATTTCAATTAAAAATATAAGAAATATTAACGATACCGAAAGTTTTCCCAGCATCTTTAAAAAAGTCGAAAAATTTATAATAGTAAGAAAAATTCCCAGAAAAAATAAAGGACTAAATACTTTAAGTATATCTGGATTCATGAGATAAGAATTAGGTTTTATATAATTTGATAAATTGTATTGTATAGTAAAACTTGTTTCTAAAGTTTGTACTGGGGAAAAAGCGGGAAATACAGGGTTGCCCATTAAGATAAATGATCTTAAGTACCATACAGATGGAGCAATAAGAGATAAGCCCAAAAATATTAGTACTTTACGAAGCTTGTCTTTTAAAATCTTTTCCGTCATGAGTATATAAAGAAGAGGTACTAGTATGAACGGGATAGTCCAGAGCCTGGTGGCAAGCATGCCTCCGAATAATAATCCAGAAATAGCAATATTTTTTGAATTTAGGTTTTTGTTACTTATGAGTATCGATACGGAGGTAAGCAGGAAAAAAATTATTTGAAAGTCAGCATGCTGAGATGAAGTCTCTTTTATTATTTCTGGTGCCGAAGCAAATAGAAGAGGTGCGAAAATAACAAATTTATAATTTTTTTGTTTTGAAATTGAATATAATGCAAGTATGCAAAGTACATAAAAGAAGAAATGAATGTATCTAGTAGCCTCTTTTTGGCTTAATGATACAGGAATTAGATAAATCATTTCACTAAGTAAGGGGCTTGCTGATACACGTATTGGTTCTTTCGAAGGAATCATTATCGTGTGGTTTCTAAGATATATTGTTGGTAAATCGGTATGATACTGGTCTTCACGAATTTCGGGAAGTAGGAGCCTTAGAAATGCCAAAAGTATGAAAAGGCACGTAAAAATGAATACGAATTTATTGTATTTTATGTCTTTGTGGATCCGATTAATAAATTTAAAGAGGCTAGAAAAACTTTTTCTTGCTGATGAGAAGGGTAGAATTGAAAATACAGTTGTCAATATTAGAAAAATTAAAATTATTTCTTTGTAGAGAAGAGATAGCATGCCAAGAATAGCTATCCCTGTGCCCAAGAACAAATATCCAAGTGCAATATCAACTAGTATTTCGTCCGTTTTGATGAACAGTCTTCTGAATTTTCTCCCAAGTAGGTAAAAAATTAATATAATTATTGCTGTAGAAGACATGTTTATTAAAATTCCAATAAGGAACTCTAAATTAAAACTAAGACCTATAAAGTCTTCATTTAGATATCGAAGGTTATTGAGAATTTGTGAAATTAGAAACATAGTTAATTTAAGTGTATTTTAAGGTTTAAGATGGTATAATTTCAATCATCAATTATGAAATTATCTTTAGTAGTTACAGTATTAAATGAAGAAAGTACCGTAGGGAAGCTTATAGAGTCTATAGCTACTCAAACGAAATTTCCCCACGAAGTAATATTCGTTGATGGAGGAAGCAGCGATAGAACCACGCAGATTATTCTTCAAGAATCAAAAAAAACCCCCAGTTTAAAAATAAAATTAATAAAAAAGAAAGGAAACAGATCTGTTGGACGGAATGAAGCAATTCGAATCTCAAAAGGTGACGTAATTTTAATCACCGATTCTGGATGTACTTTGGATAGTAAATGGGTTGAAAATATTTCTAAGCCATTTAAAGATAAAGCAGTAGATGTAGTAGCTGGATACTATAAAGGAACTTTTAGGAATATCTTTGAAAAAAGTTTAATTCCGTATGTGCTTGTTATGTCAGATAAAGTTAATGAGAAGGAATTTCTTCCGGCTACAAGATCAGTGGCATTTAAGAAATCAACGTGGCTTAGGATTGGGGGCTTTGACGAAAATTTAGCTCATAACGAAGATTATGCGTTTGCAGTTAAACTTAAAGAACTGAGATATAAAATAAAGTTCGAAAAAAAGGCAGTGGTTTTTTGGTTTCCTAGATCAAATCTCAGAGAGTCTTTTATAATGTTTTTTAGATTTGCTTTTGGTGATATCCAAGCAAATATTTTAAGAACAAAAGTTATTTTTATTTTTTTAAGATATATCTCAGCAGCTTATCTTCTTTTGCTTAATTTCATAATGAGATCATATTTTCTTGCTATGCTAACACTATTATTCTTTGCATCTTACATATTGTGGTCAATATATAAAAATTATAAATACGTAAATTCATATAAAGGGTTTTTCTATTTACCACTTCTTCAATTTACTTCAGATATTGCTATTCTAATGGGAACCACGCTTGGTGTTGTAAGAGCAATAAAATTTAAAATAATTAAAGGCTTGATTAAGAAAAACATAATATTGACTTTTACAGTTGTGGCTTACATATTAACTACACTGTCATTTATCAAATGGGGAATTCCGGGAAATGATCATCCATTTACATATCATATGGATGAATGGCATCAACTGCAATCGGTAAGATATGTATTTCAATATGGATCTCCAAATTTACCTGGAGCTGCAAATGGTTCTATGTTGCATTTTTTTATTTCCGGAATTTTACTGATTCCTTTCACTTTGCTTCAAATAATTAATCCTTTTGTAATCAAGACAGCAGTAGGTTCTTTGGAAATGCAGGAGCGGCTCTTTATGATTCTCCGTTTAAATACTCTTTTTTTTGGAATACTATCAATATTTGTTTTTGCCAAAGTCTCAAAATATTTAAATTTAAATGTTTTATTATCTGTTGCTCTTTTTATATTTACACCGGCATGGTTAATGCTAAGCAATCATTTCAAATATGATATTGCTCTCTTATTTTGGTTAATTTTATCAATATTGTTTATCATAAGATATTCTAGATTTCCAACGTTTAGTAATTATTTATTGGTAGGTTTTTTTTCCGCACTGGCTCTGGCTGTAAAAGTTAGTGCAATTCCAATTATCCCTATTTATATACTTTCGTTCTTTTTCTTTACACCTAGCGTTAACAGAAATTACAAAAGAATACTAGCAGGAATTACTTTACTTATTGGTACATTTTTTTTGTTTGGAATTCCGGATGTCCTTTTTAAAGGAGGGAATATGGGTGAATATCTGTATTCCAATATTATAGTTCCAGCTAAAATTGCTAACGAAATAAATATTGGTAATTCATTTTTATCATTTATGGTGTTGCACCAATTTCCAACAATTTTTGGTCATGTATTTTTTGTAATTTCTATTTTAAGCATATTGTATTTATGTATGAATGTAGCTAGAAGTTTATTTGGGAAGCAAACAACTTATTTAAAAATTAAATTATTTTTTCTTTTATCTTTGTTTATTTTCTTGATCAGTTTTATACCGTTATCAATACAAATTGGTGCAAATAGAGCGCTGGTGCTTCTCCCTTTTATGATAATTATAATAGGATTATCTTACAACGAATTTAAGAGAAGCAAGTCTGCAAACTTTAAAAAAATAATTGTTTTTATGGTTATATTTCTAATTTGTATTCAAGTTATAGAATCTTATAGCTGGACGATTTTGAAACATTCAATATCTCCTCAGAAAACCTCTTCTAGTTGGATAATAAATAATATTCCCGAGGGGACTACGATTGGTGTCGAAAATATTCCAGTTTACCAATTTGAACCTGATATCATACTCAAAGAATATTATAATTTACAATATTTGCCTTCATACCGGTCTAAATTTAATTACTTAGTCATTGATGAACGCACAAATGAATTACCCAAAATTATTGTGATCTCAAACGCACAATTAGCGCTAGATCATTATGTAAAATCGTCAAAAAAAAGATTGCTAGGTAGATTGTACGAGAAAGGATATTATGAAATTGCTACATTTTCTCCTGTCCTTCCATTTTACAAATTTTTTGGTAACCAGTTAAGCTATATGAATTCCGGATTGTTGGCTTATCCCGCGAGTATTTCAATATTCAAGAAAAAGTAATATAATTAACAAAATTGTGAATGATCTAATTAATAAAACAATCAAAAATAAAACAATTTTAATTACTGGCGGAACAGGATCGTTTGGTCAGAGCGTTGTAAATACTTTGCTCAATTTGGATGTAGGCAGGATAATTATTTTCAGCAGAGACGAGAAGAAACAATTTGATATGAGAAATAAATTTGATAATCCGAGATTAAAATTTGTTATAGGTGACGTTAGAGACAGGGATAGTCTGAATAGCTCGATGGGAGGAGTCAATTATGTATTTCATGCTGCTGCTCTTAAACAAGTTCCAACTTGTGAATTTTTTCCACTAGAGGCAGTAAAAACAAATATATTAGGAACTTCTAACGTTATATTATCTGCAATTGAAGCAAAAGTGGAAAAGGTCGTTTTTTTGAGTACTGATAAGGCTGTTTATCCAATTAACGCAGTTGGAATTTCAAAAGCTATGATGGAGAAAATTATGATCGCCGAATCAAAAAAATACGATAAATATTCCAATATCTCAACGATACTCTGTGGAGTTCGATATGGGAATGTTTTATATACACGAGGGTCAGTCTTACCTTATTTCGTTTCTCTAATCAAGCAAAACAAAAAAATCTCAATAACAGATCCCAAAATGACAAGATTTCTTCTTCCGTTGCCCGATGCTGTTTCATTAGTTTTCTATGCATTGACTAATGGTGAGCGTGGCTATGTATATGTTAAAAAATCTCCAGCCTGTAATATAGAAACTTTGGCAAAATCTTTGTGTAGAATTTTTGATTATAAAACAGGAATTTTTGAAACTGGAATAAGAGCAGGAGAAAAAATGCACGAAACACTTGTGACAGAAGAAGAAAGACTAAGAGCAGTAGAAAATAGGGAATATTTTAAAATTCCGCCGGAAAGTCAAGGATTGGATTACAACAAATATTTTTATAGAGGAAAATCTGTTGGGAAAAGTAAGATCGAGCCTTATACTTCGGAAAACACAAAGCAACTAGATGTGAACGAAACAACCAAGCTTTTGCTAGAATTAGACGAAATAAAACAAGAGTTAAAAGGAATTAAGCAAAAGCCGCTCTAACTAAATATTTAAAATAATCATAAAACGTTTTAGGTTTATATGAAAAATGAGAAGTTGAATTTGTTCTTGCCGTAAGTGCATAAGGTATCTCCTTAAACCTTGCCCCTTTTTTCTTTAAATAATATAACTCTTCAAGAATAATTGAAAAATTATTTTCTTTAAATTTTATTCCATCGAGAAAATTAAGACGTACCATTCGAAATCCGTTTGTGCAATCTCTTATTCCAATATTAAAAAAAACTGAGGCAATAAAGTTGCCAACTTGGGAAATAAGCTGTCTGTATTGAGGCACGTTTATAGTCACTGCCCCTTTTATATATCGTGATGCTTTTATGCAGTCGTACTGTTTATGTATATATTTTGCAAAATGAGGTATGTATTTTGGATCATTTGTAAGATCGGAATCCATATGAAGCGCCCATGTATATCCGAGTATAATTGCTTTCTTAACTCCGCTTTGCAAAGCAGCGCCATATCCTTTATTTTTTTTGTGAGTTAAAATGACAAGCTGATTGCGATATTTTTTTTGCATTTTTTTAAGAATCAATGGAGTCTTGTCATGGCTGCCGTCATTTACTACTATGAGTTTTGTTTTTATTTTCATTTGAGAAATAACTTTTATTACGGCATCAATACATTCAGCTGCAACTTTTTCTTCGTTGTACATGGGGATAATGATTGCCAAAGAAATTTTTCTAGATTTTAATTCCATCTTCCATGAATGATCGTTTCAGCGGTAAATGATTATCTGCTGGCAGATGGCCGTGCAATTTATTTTCGCGCAATCGCTTAATAATATCTTCTGCAATTTGCCGTGCTCCAGTTCCGTCACCAAGAGGTTGTTTCCATATGGTTCCCGTTATCTTTTCAAGTTTTTTAAGAACAATCTCAGGTGTATATTTTTCAGGTTGGTCAGGATCAAATTTTACCGCTGAAAGGACATCGTATACCTGAGGACGCTCTGTTGCTTTTCGAATATTGATACAAGGAATACCAAGAATGCATGCTTCTTCATTTACTGTACCCGAATCTGTAATAACAGCTTTTGCATGCGTCATAAGAAGTAGTATCTCTTCGTAACCAATAGGATCAACAACAATGACGTTCTTCGGAGGTTTATAATTCATTTCTCTCATTACAGCTTGTGTACGGTAACTAGCAGAGAAATAAACCGGGTCCTTTGCATATTCAACCATCTTCATAATATTCAAAAAAGCTTTAGGCTTGTGAACATTTTCTCTTCGATGACATGTCATAAAATAATATTTATTTTTTTCTATTCCTCTTTCTGCAAAGAATTCATTATCTGCCATTTCGTCAAATTTTCTTTTTCTTTTAAAATAAAATCTTTGCAACATATCAACGGAAGGGTTGCCGCTTACTACAATATATTTTGGATTCAACCCTTCGGCTATTCCCCGGTTTTTATACTCTTCTGCATAAGTATAAATAACGTCTGCGAGATGATCAGCTAGTGTTCGGTATTTTTCTTCCGGCATACGCCAATCATAAGAATGCCAACAGCCTTCTATGTGAAGGATGGGGATATCTAATTGCACTGCAGCAATACATCCCACAACGGTGTTGGTGTCTCCAAGAAATGCGACTGCGTCGGGTTGCAGTTTCAGAAGTACCGGATATAATTCTGCGATTGCTTTCGATGTGACTTCAGCGTCGGTACTTCCTTTACAATTAAGCTCAATATCTGGTTTTTTAATATTAAACTCTCTGAAGAAAATATCTTTTAGATTGTCTGAGTAATGCTGGCCAGACCATATAAGAATAAGTTCGATATCTTTTGCTTTTTGAAGATGTTCCAAGATGAGAACGGCTCGTATAAGTTCCGCTCGTGTGCCTAATACAAATGCTAATTTTTTCTTTGTTGCCATTTTTTATATTTAATTTATAGAATTATTCATTCTGTTTTTATTGCTTTCTCAAAGTTGATAAGCTCTTCAAGCGCGTTTTTAATTTGCTTTTTTTGTTTATCAATAAAAATTAACTCGCTATGTCTTGTTTTAAGTAATCTTGTAATAAGCCTACCTTTTGTTTTTTTTATTAGCTTATTGCTTTTTTGAAGGAGTAAAAACGTTTTTATTATATCATGCTTCGTTACTTCTCTAATAGGCGAAAAGTGAAAAATAGAAGAAGAATCTTTCATTTTTTGAAATGAATTAGAGCTTATAATCTTGTAGCACAGCCTTGCATACTGTAATGTTGTGCATCCCGACCAAATTTGATTCGTAAAACCATTAATACTTTTACCTTTCAATGCCCATTCCAATACTCCTTTATGCTTAAAGGGGTCAAGTCCAATAATAGACGTCCTAATAGTAATTGCATTTGAAGATATAGGTTCGCCCTGAAGTTTTGTTCTCCCGTAGCTAGTAGTAGGAGAAGTAGGAGAATGCTCATCGACGCTGCCCGATAAAGGATGAAAAACCGCATCCGTTGAGATATGAATAAGCTTTGAGTTATACTTCTCTGCTAAAAGTGAAATCATATGCGGGAATATCGCGTTTATGAAATTCATTTCTTTTTTAGTAGTGCTGTTTGGCAAAATTCCGATACAATTAATGATATAGTTAATCCTCTCAAACTTTTTAAAAACTATTTCTATATTCCTCAATTTGTATACATCAAAATTAAGTATATGCATATCTTCGCTTTTTCTTTTTCTTACTGTACCAAAAGTGGTCGTTGGATAATTTTTTTTCAAAAAATTGTAAACAGTGTGTCCAAGCATGCCATTAGCTCCGAAGACGAGAATCGTGGGAGGTTTGGAAGTACTCATATTTCAAGAAATTACTTTAATTTTTGGCAAGGGAACTATAAATTTTCCAAAATTTTTTAAATAGACCTTTTGTCTTTTTTTTATTTCTTCTAAGAATGACCATGCAAGAAGCAGAACGTAGTCTGGCCGATGTTTAGTATTTAATATATCTGATGAGACAATTTTTAAATGCGTACCAGGCGTGTATGCTCCTTGTTTAGCTGGGGCATCATCTATAATATAATCAAGATATTTATTGTCCAACCCACAATAATTCATAAGAATAGTGCCTCTTCCTGAAGCGCCATAGCCAACGATAGTTTTATTTCTTGCTTTGAGATTTTTAAGTAATTTCAGAAGATCATTCTTAGTCTTAGCGATTTTTTCTCTGTATGTCGTATATGTTTCTACCAAGTCATACTTCAAAAGTCTTTCTCTTTTATGTAAATTAGTAACATTGCTGGAAATACTATTAGTTCCGAAATTTTTATTTTGTACATAATACCTCATTGACCCGGCATGGATTGAAAGTGGCTTAACATCGAAAATTTCCATTTCATATTTTGCAAAAAACTTTTGCAGTGTAAGGAGCGAATAATAATATTGATGCTCATGATATATCATGTCATATTGCATTTCTTGTAATATATTTCCAAGATAGTGTACTTCGAAAATAAGAATTCCATTTTGACTTAACAAAATTTTGATACCTCTTGCTATATCGTGCATATTTTCAATATGAGCTAATGTATTTGAACTAACTATCACATCGGCGGGACCATTTTTATTGCATATCTCTTCTGCGAGAGTTTTCGAAAAATAATCGTTGATTATCGGCAAGCCCTTCTTTATCAATGGGAATACTATATTTGAAGCAGGATCTATGCCGAGAGCGCGTATGCCAACATTAATTAATTGTTTTAACAAAATTCCATCATTGCATCCTATTTCAACAATAAATGGTATCCTACTATTACTTAACGATTTAATTTCCCGAGATAAATCAATAAAATGTTCAGTAAGGGTTTTAATTGCGGAAGAATGATAAAAGTAGTCTTTGAAAAGAGTATCGGCATTAATTACATTTATTGATTGTAGAAGGTAACAATTTTTACAGAAAGAAATTTCCAAGGGATAAAGCTTTTCAAATGCTATATTTTTAGTAGTTTTTAAAAATCCACCGGCCAACGGGACGTTTCCCAGATTTAATACTGGAACTAAATTAGAGCTAAAACAAAAACGGCAATTATTATAGCGTCTGTACTCTCCGATAGTTTTATATAATTGCGGTAGTTTCATGAATGGATTATTTATAAGCATCAGTACTTATTTATGAGTTATAATATATCTAATGAAATTAAAGAAAGCAATAGTAAGTAATGCCGGGCTTTATATTTTTTTATTATCCTTGCTAACTGCAATAAGTTTAATAAACAGTAATATTGTCATTGGAAAAATACTTTTAGTTTTTGTACTTCTTTTAGTTTTATTACCTCCCGCATTTTTAGTTCTTGTCTCAAGGTATAGAAATATTCTTATTTTTAATGTTTTATTTATTTTATTCTTGCTGGGAGTATTTGCTGTAACCTTTCGGAAATTAAGAGATATAATGCCGGATCCTGCAATCAGTAAAGAAACAAGTATTGGATATGCTCAATATTTTGGTTACCCACTGTACTTAGATTCCATAATCTTTTTTATTTTAATCCTATCTCCGGTTTTATTTTACACATTTGTTAGACTAGCAAGGAAAAATAAAAAAAAGTCTCCCTCAAATATATTAAATGAATAAGAGAATTTTAAAATATTTATCTCTTGGTGTTTTGTTCAGCATTTTGTCTCTCGGTAATCTTGAAAATCTTTGCAGGATATATCCTACGCTTGGTTTTGATAATCAAGCATTGTTATTTTGGAATTACACTGCGGCAAATGGCTTATTACCTTTCCGGGATATTTATTACCCATATGGATTATTAAGCTATTACAAAGGACAAAATATAATAGCCGCTTTTATCTATTTACTTATTTCACCTGTTTTATTTTTGGGTATTTTTTTTACATTACAAAGAGTATTTAGGGATAAGTTATTTGCTATAGCTTCTTTTGTATTTTTTTTCCTATTCATAATAATTATCACAGGATTTGAAACGTTTACCAGATACGGATCAATAACAGCGTTATCAATTTTGTATGCTTATATTTTTTATTCTAATAAGAACAAATCGCGGAAAATACTTCTAGCGCTTGGTGTTTTAGGTGGAATCATTTTGGCACTTATTAATGATATTGGGATTTATACCCTTGTGATATTCGTGGTGTTTTCGGTATGCAATAAGCTTCTTATATCCAAATTCAAATTACAGATAAACCAATCATCTTCTGTCCTAAAAGAATTAATTATTTTTATATTTGGTTATTCTCTAGGTTTGATTCCATTTTTTATTTATCTTATTTCTACCCAATCATTATCAGATTTTAGTTTGCATTTGTTAAGTCTTAGTGAACTAGCTCTATTTGCAAAAACGCCATTTTTCCATTCAATATTTACAGTAGATAATTTGTTTACGCTTGCAATGCTTATGACTGCAATTGTGTTTCTTTGCTATAAGTTCTTCTATGGAGATAAGAAAGCCAGTTTTGTTACATATCTTCAGATTAGTCTTGTTCTTGTACTTATCCTTCTCGAACAGAAAAGTATAATCCGTTCGATTGATTCACAGCTTACTTTTATCGGACTTTTATTATTTTTTACTTTTATCTATGAATTAAGATTGTCTTGGCGAAAATATGGATTATCAAAACTTTTTGTTTTCGTATATTTTATTAATATATCGATGATCTTACTATTTGTTATAGGATTGCGTGTCAGCGATGAGTTTGTAAATCAATATCCTATTCCAAGTCGAATAAGCTCAGCAATAAAAGTATTTAGAAGCAAGTCTTGTGTCGATGACAATCTGAAAGTTTTAATTTCGAAAAACAGAGCACTTCCTGAAATTAAAAATGAACTCTACAACACGAAGAATTTTAGTGGGAAAGTATTTACGTTTCCGGGTGAACCAATCTTTTATATTATGCTTAAACAAAAACCCCCATATTACCCAACAATATATGAAGCTACTCCAATTAATGCACAAGAAAAACTCATAACCTATATCCAAAAGGAAAATATAGATGTTATTTTATATAATTTTAAAACGAGGAGTATTCAGGACGAAGTTCCTGATACGATTAGAGGTCGGTTATTGTACGAATATATTCGCTCAAATTATTATATTGAAAAGAAGGTAAATGATTATCTCATATTTTACAGAAAAAATTAAATGATTTATTGTAAAGTTATTAATTAAATAATTATGAAAAGAAATATTGTAGAAAATATTGCCGTAATAATCCCTTCCTATAAAGAAGAAAAAAATATTTTTACTTTGATTGATGCGATTTCAGAAGCTGTTCCTGATTCAAAAATTATTGTTGTAGATGACTCTCCGAAGGAATATATCGGTAAAATTAAATTTTTATTGAAGAAAAAAAAGAACATCGAAATTATTTTTAGATATAAAAAGCTTGGAAGAGGGAGTGCGGTTCTTCATGGATTTAATGAGGCGTTTAAAGATAAAAGGATAAAATATTTTTTTGAGATTGATTCTGATCTGGCTCATAATCCCAATGAAATCTCACGATTCATAGATAAGATGGAGAAGGGGAGGCATGACGTAGTTATAGGGTCCCGTTATGTAAAAGGAGGAAAGACAATAAATATAGTTTTATACAGAGTAATTCTGAGTAGAATGATTAATTTATTTTTACGATTTTGGCTGAATATCAAGATTAATGATTTTACGGGTGGGTTTAGAATGTATAATGGAAAATCCATAGAGTTTTTATGTAAAAGTAAAATCAAATCAAAGGGTTTTATAACTCTTTCAGAAACGCTTTATTTACTACATAGGAAAGGATTTAAAATAGCAGAAGCACCAATTACCGTTAGTATGAAAAAAAAAGGAAAATCTAATGTTAATGCAAGGGAATTATTTCGTTCATTATTTTTTATTTTGTCGATGAGGATTGATAGTTTTCTAAATAATCTCAGCCTCAGGTAAAGGAAAAATGAAATGTCCTCCTTTTTCAAGATAATCTTTTTCTCTTTTAAGAAATTCCTCTTTAAAAAACCAGGGTAAAACAAGCATGTAATCAGGTTTGTCAATTCTCGCTTGTTCTTCTGAAATAATTCGAATATCAACTGAAGCGATTTTTTTACCCCACTTTTCAGGGTTTCTTTCGACTGCAAATTTTACATACTTGTTATTTAATCCGAAGTACTGGAGTAAAGTATTTCCTCTTGTAGAAGCACCATATGCGTATATTTTTTTTTCTTTCTTAACTTCATTTTTTATAAAGTTTTTTAAAACAAGCCTATTTTTTTTAATTCTTTTGGTAAAATCTAAATAAATTTTTTTATTGTTTAATTTTATTTTTCTCTCTCTGGTTTCCATTTCTTTTACCTTTTTAGTGATTTTTCTTTTACCTTTTAAAGCAATATAGGTTCTGAAGCTTCCCCCATTCAGATTTCTTAATTCTACATCAAATACTTCTAGGCCATGTCGAGCGAGCAAATTGTTTAAAGACAAAAGAGAGTAGTACTCGAGATGTTCGTGAACTATATTGTCGAAAGCGTTTTGCTCTAGCATTCCGACAAGGTAATTTTGCTGAATTACAAAAATTCCATCTTCCTTGAGTAATTTTTTTACATCTGATACAAATTTATTAGGATTCTCCATATCATAGAAGCATGATATAGCTGTGATTATATCTGCTTTTACGTTTTTTTTAATTTTACTAACTGCCTCGTAAGTGAAAAAGTTATTAACAATTAGATCTGAATGCTTTCTTGCTTCTTTTGCTAACTTTTTAATTGGCTCAACTCCAATTCTGTAAATTTTTTTCGGATAATATTTCAAGAGGGTACCATCGTTTGCTCCAATATCAATGGCAATTATTTTTGTGTTATTATTTGTTATTTTACTCAATGTCTTGCCTGCAATCTCTTTTAATTCATCTTGCATAGTTTGGTTTATCCCTGATTTATATCCGTAGTTGTCTGTGTATAAGAGAGAGGGGGGAGTAGTATGCTTAAGCTGCACGAGGGAGCAGGTCTTGCACATCACCAATTTCAATGGATACTTAGGAGGTTTTTTGTTTTTTGCAGTAAATTCTGATAAATATAAATTCCCTAGGGATATAATATTAAAAAGTTGTTTTGATTGACAAGATCTACATTTTTTAATTTGTGTAGTTTTCATTTAATAATTGTAGCTTTAGAAGTTGCCTCATTATAAACAAAAACCTGATATAATTTCAATATTCAAGTTATGGGGTATACAAGAGATGCAATAAGAGGCGTTGGATGGGTAGGTTTATTAAGGTTATTTACCCGATTGGTATCTTTTGTCAGGATGATAATCCTAGCAAGAATATTGTCTCCATCACAATTTGGTATTTTTGGAGTAGCTATCCTTGCAACGGCACTCCTTGAAGTTTTTACAGAGACTGGTGTAAACGTTATTTTAGTTCAGGAAAAAGAGGATATAAAAAAATATATCAATTCTGCATGGATAATATCTATTGTTAGGGGTGTTTTGATTGCTTTAGTTATTTTTTCTAGTGCACCGTTTATTGCTAATTTTTTTAAATCACCGGAATCAAAAATTTTGCTACAGATTATTAGCGTAGTACCTCTTATAAGAGGTTTTGTAAACCCATTTTCTGTTAAGTTTCAAAAATATTTAGAGTTTCATAAAGAATTTTGGTATAGGTTTGTTATATTTTTGGTTGATGCAATAGTTTCAATATCTTTTGCTTTTATTACGAAAAATGCAATGAGCTTAGTTTTTGGGTTAATAGCAGGCGCATTACTTGAGGTGATACTATCTTTTTTGTTAATAAAACCAGTACCGTATCTATCCTTCAATAAGGAATACATAACTAAAATCTTTCATAGAGGTAAATGGGTTACGTTAAGCGGTATTTTTAATTATCTTTATCATAATGCAGATAATATTATGGTTGGGAAAATACTTGGGATTGCATCGCTTGGTCTATACGAAATGGCATATCGAATATCATTGCTCCCAATAACGGAAGTTGCAGATGTTGTGCAGAAAGTAGTTTTCCCAGTTTATACAAAGATTTCAGGAGATAAAGAAAGATTAAGAAAAGCTTTTGCTAAAACATTGATTTCGGTTTCTATCTTTAGTATTCCATTTGGGATTACCATATTTCTTTTTGCGAAAGATATCGTACTGCTGCTGTTAGGTGCTCAATGGGTTTCAATAATTCCAGTTCTTCGAATTCTTTCAATATTTGGTGTAATTAGGGCAATTTCAGGATCCTCTTCAGCACTTTTTCTTTCAGTTAGCAAGCAGGAATATGTTACTGTTGCTACATTTATAAGCATTTCAGGACTTTTAATTACAATTGTTCCTTTAGTTTTACACTTTGGTATATTAGGAGCAGGTATATCCGCTCTTATTGGTACGCTTATTTCTGTTCCTGTATTTACATTTTATTCGTTCAAGATTCTTTATGAAAAAAAGACAAGTTAGCTCCGCTGTTTATACAAAAGAATATTACGAAGCACATTTCTCAGGCTTTGAAGAGTTTAGGGAGCACAGAGGTAAAGATTTACTTGATAGGCTTTTGGAATTAATAAAATCAAAGAAAAATATTAAAATCCTTGATATTGGATGTGGGCAGGGCGATCTCGCAATTTACTTTGCACAAAGAGGGGCGCATGTTACCGGAATTGATTATTCAAAAGATGCAATCACTCTCGCCAAGCAAAATCTTGCTAAGCAAAAGACGGAGATAAAAGATAGGGTTCTTCTTGTTCTTATGGATGCATCACGAGTAAATTTTCCAGAAAATTACTTCGATGCTGTTCTTGCTGTGGATGTATTCGAACATCTTTATCCAGAAGTGCTGGAACCTATTTTAAAAAAAATTTCCACAATCTTAAAGAAGAGTGGGGAATTATTAGTTCATACAGAAGCAAATAAAATTTATTTAAATTTTACCCATAAATGGATTGTCTATCCAATAAGCAGTTTTTTAATTGCAATTAACAAAATATTTACAAAAAAAAATTATCCCAATTTATCTAGGGATCCAAGAAATGATTTACACAAAATACAGCATGTTAATGAGCCAACTTATTATTACCTCTCCAATCTTTTTAAAAAGTTCAAATTTAAAGGCAAAATATATCCTATTGTTCCATACAAGTCTGTTTTGAGCTGGAAAGACATAGTTTACAATATTTTAGTTTGGTTTTATCCTTTCTCAAAATTTTGGCCATTACATTTACTTTTTGCATACGATTATATTTGTATTATGAGGAATAATAAATAAGATGAAAATTGCATTTTTTCACGAATTAACGCCGTTAAGTGGGGCAAGAAAAGTTGTAGAAGAATATGGGAAAATATTACGCAAAAACCATCAAGTTGATCTTTTTTACGTCGATGATCGCGAGGACAAAAAAATTGTAAAAATATTTAATAAAATATATTTTTTTAAATTTGGATCAAGAGGGATGTTCGGAGAGAACTGGAGGATGCGTTTATATAGAGATTCAATAGAGCTAATAAATTTATACTTTTTACATAAAAAAATTTCCAGAATTGTAAAATCAAATAAATACGATTTTATATTTGTTAACCCATCTAAATATACCCAATCTCCTTTTTTGTTGAAATTTATAGATAAAACAGTTTATTTCTGCCAGGAACCTCTTAGGATGGTTTATGACAATTTCTTAAAGATTCCAAAAGAAATAAATTTAATAAAAAAAATATACGAAAAATTAAATAGAAAAATTAGAAAATTTATTGACGAACAAAATGTAAAAAAAGCGAATATTGTTTTGACAAATTCGTTATTTTCCAAGAAGAATATAGAGCGAGCTTATAATATAGGAGTTAGCCTATGTTATTTGGGAGTTGATGCCGAAAAATTTTATCCTGTTAATATCAAAAAAGATTATGACCTACTTTTTATTGGCGAAAAAGTAGATATTGAGGGATATGATCTGCTGAGAGATACTCTCAAGCTATATAAAAAGCCTCCTGTGACGGAATTTGTTTCTAGGACTAAAAATGGTTTAGGAATTAATGAAGATGTTTTGATAAAAAAAATAAACAGATCTAGAGTCGTACTGTCCTTGAGTAGAAATGAGCCATTTGGTTTAATTCCGATTGAGGCAATGTCATGCGAAGTTCCAGTAATTGTAATAAATGAGGGCGGACTTAAAGAGTCGGTTGTTGATGATAAAACGGGATACTTGATTAAAATGGATAAGAATGAGCTTAAAAATAAAATTGATTTTTTATTAAATAATGCTGAATTAAGAAATAAGTTTGGCAGACAAGGGCGAGAGAGAGTATTGTCTAAATTTACTTGGAAGATTAGTGTTGACAGTTTTTATAAAATATTAACTAATTACAAGTTTCTAACTGTTAAAAATTAATTTCATGAATAAAATTCAAGTTTCAATAATTATAGTTAATTACAAGACAAAAGGTGAACTTTTTACCTGTGTTAAGTCGATTATTGATTCGAAACCTAAAATCAAGCATGAAATAATAGTTGTTGATAATGATAGGGATAAAACTATTGAAGATAATTTGAGAAAGAGTTTTCCGGAAATTATTTATGTACCAAATGAGAATCTAGGCTATAGTCAAGGAAATAACTTGGGCGCAAAGCATGCAAAAGGGGAATATCTATTCTTTTTAAATCCTGATACTCGATTATATAGAGATACATTATCTAAACTTCTGAAATTTATAAAAAACAAAACGGATGTAGGAGCAGTATCTCCGCTTCTTATTCAAGAAAATGGAAAATCTCATGCTGTTGTAGGATCACAATTTCCTACACCAATCAGGGTAATTTTCAGTTTATCTTTTATTCACAGACTATTTCCTGACAATTTTATTTCAAGTAGATTTTTTCTTAAAGATTGGAACAGAAAAGCTTCGCTTATGGTGGATGTTGTTCCTGGTACGGCCATCATGATAAAAAAAAGTATCTTCGAAAAAATAGGCGGTTTTGATGAAAAATATTTTTTATTTTTTGAAGAGGCTGATTTAGCAAAAAAAATTAAAAAACTCGGTTTGAATAATTATATAATTCCGGAGGCTAAAATAGTACACTTTGGCGGAATAAGTACGAAACAAAGAAGGGACATAAAAGAAATATACAGGGAAAGCCAGTTTTATTATTTTAAAAAATGGTATGGATTATTTTGGGCACTCATTATTAATTCTATGACTTCTATTGGAAAATATGAAATTACATTATTTTTTATTCTTATTCTTGCTTTATTTCTACGTACGTTTAGATTAAATGAAACGATGAGTTTTATAGGAGATCAGGGATGGTTTTATCTATCTGCAAAAGATATGTTATTAACCGGTCAGATTCCATTGGTTGGGATTACATCAAGCCATACTTGGCTACATCAAGGTCCTTATTGGACATATATTTTAGCTTTTATTTTTAAATTTTTCAGTTTTAATCCGCTTATCCCGGGTTACTTTACAGCTGTACTGGGAAGCTTATCTATTTTTTTTATTTACAAATTAATCAAAGAAATGTTGGGAAAAGAAGTGAGTATTATTTCTTCTTTTCTATATGCGACTTCTCCCTTGGCAGTAATAAATGATCGCTTTCCTTATCATACTACCTTAATTCCTCTTTTTACTCTATTTTATATCTATGTTCTCTATAAATGGATTCAAGGAGAAAAAGGATACTTTGTCTGGGCAATTATTCTACTTGGAATTCTCTATAATTTTGAATTGGCTACTTTTTCTTTAGGCGGAGTATTGACAGTGTTTTTGCTCTTCGGATTATTTAAAAGAAAAAAATGGGCAGTAAGTTTTTCTGATAAAAGAATAATTCTGTTTTCGTTTATAGGACTTAGTGCTGTAATGCTTCCTGTTCTTATTTATGATTTTAAAAATGGATTCTACCAAACCTTAGTTTTTGGAGGCTGGATATTTTATAAAATATTTAAATCTATTGCAGGATTTTCATCATCGTCATTTGATTCTGGTTTAATTACGTCTTTTCTTGCATCAAGATATAAGCTTCTTACTTTTGCCAGTAATTTTTCAGTTTCAATTTTATTTTTATTCTCAAGCTTTGTATTTTTTTCATATTTATTGAAGAAAGAAAAAAGTGCACCTTTATTTATAATCGCTATCTCAAGCGTAATCGTCCTTCTTGGATTCATGGCTAATAAGACTCCTTCGGATGCCTATCTCCCGATTTTTTTTCCAATAATTATCGTTGTCTCAGCAATTACATGGGACTTCTTATTTAAAAAAATAAAGTTATTTGCTTTTATGCTTCTTTTTTTATTTGGTTTTATGAATGCATATTATTTTCTTAACAATAATTTATCTGCGGACAATGCAGATATAATGAGAAGGGAAGAAGCTGTCAGTAAGATAGTAGAATTTACATCAGGTGACAGATATAATTTAATTGGCAAGGGAGTAGGAAGTCAGTTTGATAGTTTTACTATGAATTATGAATATCTGCTATGGTATTACTACAAAAGTAAACCATCAAAAAATCCTACAAATCTAAGAATATACATTGAAGAGAAGAATGGAAAAATATTTGTAAGTAAAAATGATTAGCGCAGTAATTTTAACGAAAAATGAAGAAGAAAATATAAAAAAATGTCTTGATTGTGTCTTGTGGTGCGATGAGAAACTGCTGATTGATGATTATTCGACAGACAATACTGTTGACTTGGCAAGAAAACTTGGAGCAAAAGTTTTTGAAAGAAGATTAGGAAAAGATTTTTCTGCGCAAAGGAATTTCGGTATATCAAAAGCAAAAAACGAATGGGTTTTATTTATTGACGCAGACGAAATAGTAAGCGACGATTTAAAAAAAGAAATATTGAAAAAAGTTCAAGAAAACAAAGAGATTAATGGGTATTTTATAAAAAGACAAGATTTTGTATTTGGGAAGAAAATAAAGCATGGTGAATTTGGGGAAAATTGGCTTTTAAGGCTTGGAAAATCAAACTTCGGCAAGTGGGAAGGGAAAGTTCATGAAGAGTGGAAGATAAAAGATAAGGTAGAGAAACTCATGTATCCGCTAGAACATTCTCCTCACCGAAATATTGACGAATTTCTAAAGAAAGTAAACTTTTATACCGATATTAGAGCCAAGGAGCTTTTTGATAGCGGTGTCAAAACTAACTTTTTTTCTGTAGCTTTCTATACAAAATTAAAATTTATTCAGAATTATTTTTTAAAGCTGGGATTTCTAGATGGTACGGCCGGTTTGGTTCTGGCCCTGCTTATGAGTTTCCATTCTTTTTTAGTCCGCGGTAAGCTATGGCACTTATGGAACACAAGATAATTTATCTTGCTTTTACTGTTTGGTCCTTGTTTATCATTTGTCTTTATATTCTTCATTTACTTTGTGGGGGAGGGGTATGTTTTAGTTTTCCGTTTTTAGCTACATGATAAAAGAAATCAAGCAACGAAATGATTTAATTTAATTCATGCCAAAGATTAAAAGACATGTCGTATTGGAAATTGTGCTATTGCTTGGAGCAATATTTTATTATTTATTTTTTGCAAACAAGGGCATTGATCTATTTGATGAAGGGTACTTCGTTCATGCAGCCGAGAGAATATTTCAAGGAGAACAACCGTACAGGGACTTTGCGCTTCAATATAGCCCTGCCTATTTTTACCTTCTAGCCTTTTTATACAAAATCTTCGGACCATCAATTTTGGTGGGAAGATTTTTGAGTTTGTTTATTTGCATACTTATTATCTTCTTTACTTTCCTTATCCTAAACAAACTTAAATTTACTTCATATAAGATTATTCTCCTTTCATTTTTGGGAATTATTTCATTTGGATATCCTCTTCTCAATATCTCTACGATTATTTGGTCGGTTGTTTTAGTTTCTCAAATGTTAGTTCTAGTTAATATTTATTGGCTTGAGGCAGACAATTGGAAACATTATATTT
>ERZ1292623.327-Hain-H51-01um-R1-327-length-52394-cov-8_pt2 | contig 29552 bp, 34 predicted proteins | sample MGYA00564398_ERZ1292623 | MGnify/ENA primary metagenome ERZ1292623 (study PRJEB36523, sample SAMEA6512633) | groundwater metagenome | collected 2019-01-07 | study: AquaDiva: Metagenomics assemblies of 32 groundwater samples
AAGGTCTTTTTCTTTCGTCGAGGTCTTTTTTGGGTGGTTCATTCTAAGCTCACATGGTTGATCTTAAGTCAACGTAAATAGTGTTTTATTTATAAAGATTTCTGTTGTTCATTTGCAATAGGGGGAAGAATAGAACGAACCCTTATTCGAGAGCACCAGGGTTAACGAGAGTTTGAGGGGGTGTTTGAATGTTGTGATCTCCAGAATCCCAAACGGTAAACCGACTCATTTGTTGGGCCATCGCTGCTTTTTTGGCAGGATCGGGTTCAGCAATAACTTGTGCGAGTCGATTTTGCTGTTGTTCCAAAGTAGGGTATTCTGAAGTGTAAGATTGTGAAGGAGAAGTATACGCTGCCCCAGTAGAGGTTAAAGAATAACTAGGCGCTTTGTTCAAAAGCGAAGCCATGTAGAGCATAGCTAGAATGGCAATCACAGCCACAAAGGCAACGCGCAGAACAGGGTTTTGCATACACAACCCGTACTTTCCTCCTATATAAAGATTTCTACTCATCTCTACTTAAGGATCTCTCCTGTTTTCAAGCTCCAAAGCAATAGGTCCATCTCATCCACATCAATCTTTACCTTTTTACAGAATTTTTTCATTTTATCCTCGATATCCAGGTATTTTTTTTTGTTGGCAGGTCGTTCTACTTTAGGAATCACCTCTAGTTCAAAAAGACTGTTTAGGATGTGCTTGTCAAGAATGCAGTAGCCTTTGTAGCCGATGTTTCTCAAAAAATGACTGGCTTCCTTGTAGCCAATGCCTTTGATGCCGGGATTTGCAGCAAAAAAGTCTCGAAGTTCATCCGGATTTTGAAAGGACTGCAATAAGTTGCGTAATTCAAAGCCATGTTCTTTCTCCAAATAACTTCTTGTGTGATAAATATAAGCAGGTCTCAAATTAATGAATCGATAAATACCGACGAGTTTTTGCTTCATTTGAGGTGGTTTTGCTTTGAATAAAACAGGTCGCAAAGCATCCACACACTTAGCGCTCATCTTGCTGCTCGTGTTCGCAGCTAAAATACAAAAGACCAGCTCTTCAAAGATCTTCGGATTTCCTTCCTGAAGAACCTCTCCAAATTCTTGAAGTCGTTCAAGAATTTGTTCTCTACTCTCTTGGTGTTTTCTTCGTAGAAAAGAAACCGTAAGGGCCATAAGAATAGGAAGTTCATAACTTTTATAAAACCCTTCCTAAACCATTTACCTATGGGTCCTGACACAGCATTGTATCTCTTGGATTGCTATAAGAAAGAGTTTGAAGCAAAGGTACTCTCGGTAAAAGAGAGTAAATATGTTATTCTGGACAAAACAGCCTTTTATCCCACTGGAGGGGGTCAGCCCAATGATACAGGGGTTCTCATCCGAAAGTCGGATAACAAAGAATTTCCAGTCGTATTCGCGGGTAAGTTCGAGGGTACGATTAGTCATGAAGTACAGAATGGTGAAGACTTGAAGGAAGGAGATGAAGTTACAGGGAAAATCAATTGGGAACGTAGGTACAAGCACATGCGTTTTCATACAGCGATGCACCTAGTTGCAGTCATCTTCAATAAGGAAACAGGTGCTGTCACAACGGGCAACCAAATTGCTGAAGATAAGTCGCGTGTCGATATCAAACTAGAAAACTTTGATCGCGAAAAGATTCAGAATTTAATTCCAAAAATCAATGCCCTCATCGCAGAGGGTCATCCCATAAAACTCTCCTATGTTCCTCGAGAAGAGGCCGAGAAGCGTCTAGAGTCATTTAATTTCATGGAGATCGGCTTTGACCCGAACATCAAGGATATCCGCATCGTGGACGTCGAAGGCTTTAATGCCCAAGCCTGTGGGGGTACGCACATTGCCAACACCAAGGAGATCGGCGAGATTAGGTTAGTGAAGATGGAGAACAAGGGTAAGGACAATCGAAGGATCTATTTCGAGTTAACTTCTTAGCTCTTTGAGCTTATTCCTTATACTTCCTTATAGATTAATGCATTTAATTATAGAAAGGTATATAAATATGTAAAGCAATATACGCTTTACTACACTAATTTGGAGGTGTACTATGACAACTGCGACATTAGAAGGAGACGTTGACACAATAGTGGCTGAAGATGCTTTGGAATCGATCGAGCGAAATTGGTTAGAAGAAGCAGGTTTAACAGAACAAGGAGCATTGCATCTTTGTTCAACAGATGTAATCATTGGGAAAGAAGATGGAACGGCTTATATGGGTCCAGGTACGATCTTTCTTATCCCAGCAGAAGATGGGAGGGTAGATCAAGGAGCTCGTTATGGAGTTATCGGGCATGATACAGAAAAGGTTTACTGGGTTCACGAACCTTCTAAAGGGCCTGTAAATGAAGTTTCTTCACAGCTTGTACTGGATTCATTAGGACCTTATCTTAGATAAATCTTCCTTCTTTTGCTTTTTTAGTTTTTTTTGTTTTCTTACGTAAGTGCTCCAAATAGTTCTCCTCTAAAGCCCTAGTTAAGTCCCAACTTAAGTATACATTAAAATAGAAAGATATATAAATAAGTAAAGCAATATACACTTTACACCACTAGAACAGGTGAAAACACATGATATCCGCCGAGCAACTACAACGAACCAACACGCTTTCCAAAGAACTCAAAAGCTTTGGATTTGCGAATAACAGCGAACAGGCGTATAGTATGGCGGAACAATTGTGCGGAAGTCAAGGAGTGCGCAGCGGAGGCGAACCCAAACCCGCAGCGAATTCAGCTTCCTTAGCGATGGCTGAGTTTGACCGAACGCGGGTACAAGTAAACAAAAAACTCTGCGACTTTACCGAACAATTGAACAGCCTAAGCGAGAAAGTAGAGGCTCTGAACAAAACTTTGAAGTTGGTTGAGATGAACCAGATAAGTTTTGACAAACAAGTATCAGGGCTTTTGCAGGGACAGGGCGGTCAACGTAAGGTTGATTCTCCCAGAGAAACCGTTGCTCAGGTGGTGACCCCGAAGACTTCCGAAAAGAAGTCACTGGATAAACCCATTGACCGTAATGGCATAGCGCCAGCCGACATAAAAATAGAAAACTTTTTTTATGCCGGAAGACGTTAAGCTAGTGCGAAAAAGAACAATCGTGGGCTTGTGAGCTCCCGTGAACACAAAGACCAGCCTACCCATTTTACAGGGGGGTTGTTTGTTTGGATCCACAAGATCCAAACTCCAACATACCAAGGGTATGTTGTTTTGATTTAACGCTTAGGGTTTTCCTATCCACGGATAGGCACTGGCCCTTGTTGCGTAGACGAGGAACACAAGCTTACGATCGGGTTTTTCCTTTTTTTCTTTTTTCTTATAAATATCTTCGGTGTAGAGGTCGAAGTATTTCCAAAAAATTCTGGCAATTTTTGATAAACGAACAGAAACCAATATAAACAAGTTACCATTCTGAAATGGATATTCGGGGGTGTATGATTGTCGGATGAATTTGTTCTTGAACCGTTTGGAGTCCATGATACAAAACGTCTGACAGTTCCATCTGCTGAAGCAAGTTTATACACTCCTCAATTGATCCCTCAGGAAGGATTCTGGCGCGTGGTTGATTATCTTGGTGGAGACAGAGCTATAGCAGACGCTATGACTAGCGGAGTAGGTCCTGTTGCAGTGGGAGGTTTGGAAACCCCTGAACTATTCGATGCGGCAAGACACATGGGGGCGTTGGATGGATTTAATTTTTCTCATTTAAAATTGCATGTGCGCATGCCCATTCAATCCGCTCTCTTTTGGGTCTACCGTCCAGATTTTTCAATCAACGAGTTGTCTGCTAGATATTCGGTTTTGCCTAAAGGTGGGCGAGGCCTTGCAGCTGAAGAAATTGATAACATCCTGAGTCCTGCATTTGCAGGCCTATCAAAAAGTGTAAGAAGTGGGATTAGAGACCAAGCAGAACTGTTATTCTCAGGGGCGCGGAGCAGCGCGCGAGGGGTATACGAAACATTACTTGCTGCAGGCATGGCTCGTGAGCTAGCGCGAATGACGATGGGCATTGGAACCCATACCGAGTTTTATGTTTCAGCGTCCGCAGAACAATTGTTAAATGCGGTCTATAATGCAAAGGCTTTAGCAGGGGGGCATCCTTTACTTCGATATTTAGGCCCAGAGGCAGAGACATTAGAGGCAGTTATAGAAGCAGTATGTCCTCAAGCAGTTGCGTCGTTTAGACGGCAAAAAAAGGGTTCTCTGGAAGGAGTAAGAAACGTAGAGTTAAACCGTGAAGCATTGGAAGAAAAACCTTCTGGTACTCTTAGATATGGAATCGCTCAAACAAAGCGAGTTGTTGTGCCGACTGCCGAAGAATTGTTATGGATACCTAATGCATATTTAGGAGACGGCTGGGTTATGCCGACAGGGTACATGGGTTCTGACAATGCAGTGGTGCAATCTGCCCGCGTAAGTTATGGTGCAGGAACAACAAAGCCCAGCGAAGATCGCACTTTGTTGAGGTATTTGCGACGACACGTGCATACAACTCCTTCAGAACAAGTTGAATTGCAGTGGGAACAGTGTACGCCTTTATTTGTCTGGCCTCGTCAAGGAGGGCGTCACAGAACCATAGATAAAGAAGGAGTATTGGGGGCTTTTGTTCCCTTGAATGCTTTTTACAATATTCCGGATGATGAAATACGTGCGCAATCGTCTACCAATAGACAAGGTCGTGGGGAGCAGTTAGATGAATCTGTTGTTGAAATCATCCAAGGAGGATTAGCTCATATTTTACGCACAGAGCGCTTTACTTATGGAGAGTTAGGGCGGTTAGGAGTTCCTGATTACATTAGAGACGCCTTATTAGGGGTGGGGCATTTCACGCGAGGAACAGTAAAAGGAGATTTGCATAACGTATTACATTTCTTGGGGTTACGTAACGATAGCCACGCTCAAAAAGAAATCCAAGTAAATGCTCAGCTCATGGAAGGATTTGTAGCGGCAGTAACTCCTTGGTCGTATGAAGCATTTTTAGATTACCAAAGAAATGCCCTTCGCTTTACGGCGCCAGAACAGCCTTTCTTAGAAAGATTGCTTCGTGAAGGGAAAACAGAAGTTCCTCATGAATGGTATGAAGAAGCAGGTTGGTTAAGATCAGGAGAAGGTGGAAAAAAAGTCCCAAACAGAGAAGCAGAAGAATTAGATGGAAAGTTGAAAAGGTTAAGAGAAACAAAAAAGTAAGAGGGTTCATGTTAAGTTCTAACGCTAAATTCATCACCTTCGAAGGCATCGATTATTGTGGTAAGACTACTCAGTTAAATAGATTAAAAGCGTATCTAGGAGAAAAAGGAGTCCCTGCGGTTTTCGTAAGAGAGCCTGGTTCTACACCAATTGGGGTTGCACTGCGTCAACTTTTACTTCGTCCAGCTGCTGCTTATACTGCACTGGAAGGGGCATTAAGTCAGTATCCTGAATTTGAAGGGGTTCCACAAGATTTTGACAACCGAACTGGAGCTGCAGAGTTATACATGTTTTTGGCAGCAAGAGCAGAATTTATGGCTCGGGTGGTAAATCCCAACTTAGAAAAAGGGATACATGTAGTTTCTGATCGCTTAGCAGATAGCACTCGAGCCTATCAAGGAGGAGGAAGATTTTTGAGTAACCCAGAAACAATTTCGTTAATCAATAATAACAACCATTTTGCACTAGGGGGTCGTTGGCCAGATAGAACCTTTTTACTAGACATCCCAATTCAAGTTATGTTTGAAAGAAAAAGACCTGGAGAAAGAGATTACATAGAATCGGCAGGGGCTGCATTTTTCGAGCGGGTACGACAAGAGTATCTAACTCTCGCAAGAGAAGAGCCTGAAAGAGTCGTAGTTTTTGACGGCACCCAAACGATTGATTCTATTTTTGAAGCGGGGATAAAACCTGAAGTTAATAGGCTATTCAACATTTAACCCACACTAGACACCCATCCACAACCCATATAAAGTAGAGTTCTTGGATTCAATCGCCATGATTGAGGAAAGTTTTATTTTCTTGCCGGAAGTCAGCTATAAGACAGAAAACCAGATCTGGTCCCAAGCCAAGAATTGGACTTCCTTTCTAAACAATCAAAATGTGCAAGGAGTAAGTCCCAAGCGCAAGTTCTTGTACGATGCCCAAATCCGGAAAGCCCAAAAATTCTTATCCAATGAAGATTGCCATGCCTTAGCAAATGTTTTTCCAAAGAGAGAGCATTGGCGCTTATACAATCAATTCAAAGATGAAGCGGTTTTTCTTGACATCGAAACAACGATGTCCTATGGAAGCATCACAGTAATAGGCCTCTACGATGGAAAAGAAGTCAAACAACTCGTAAAAGGCTTCAACCTAGACAAAGACTTGCTAGCAAAAGAACTCTCCAGATACAAGTTAATCATCACCTTCAATGGGGCGAGTTTTGATCTTCCGGTCATCCAAAGATACTTCAAGAACGTCATTCCTAACATCCCTCACATTGATTTAAGAGGGGTTTGTACACGGTTAGGCTGGACAGGGGGCTTAAAGAAAATTGAGCAGCAGATAGGAATTGCCCGTCCGGAAGAGTTGAATGGAATGGCGGGCGGTGATGCCGTCATCCTCTGGGATAAGTTTATGCACACTCAGGATCAAGAGTACCTAGATAAATTACTTTTATATAATGAGCAGGATATCTTGAACCTAAAGCCTTTAGCCAATCAGTCAATTTCAAGGCTGTGGGGAAAGATTCGCAATCCTTAGGAGAGATTAAGAAATGGATATGATCAAGATTGATGGAAGTACAGATGAGGGGGGCGGTGCAATAGTTAGGCAAGCCTTGGGCTTAAGTGTTCTTACCGGTAAATCCTTTGAAATAATCAACATCCGAAAAAACCGTCCAGTTCCTGGTCTAAAAGCTCAACATTTACACGGCATCAATGCCTTGCAGCGTCTGTGCGAGGCAAAGGTCGTAGGTAATTTTGTAGCTTCAGAATCCTTGCAGTTCACCCCCGGTAAATTAAATGGGGGTGAATTATTCATTGACATTGGCACGGCAGGCGCCATCACCTTACTTCTCCAATCCATTGTCCTCCCCGTCGCTTTCTCTCCGGTAAAGATCAAACTAAAAATCAAGGGGGGTACAGATGTAGCCTGGTCACCATCGATCGATTACTTTCAATATGTATTCCTGCCCGTTCTCAACCGCTTTGCAAAAGCTTCCTTGAAAATCCTAAAGCGAGGGTATTTCCCCGTTGGTCAAGGAGAAGTTGAGTTTGAAATGGAAGGTAGATCTTGGAACGGGCAACCCCTACGTATCGAAACAAGAGGGTCATTACAACTCATAAAAGGAATAGCTCACGCTTCAAGCGATTTAGAAGAAGCCCGTGTCGCTGAAAGGATGGCTAAGAGTGCAGAAGTCATCAGTTCCATGTTGAAGGTGCCTGTTCAAATTCGTCTGGAGTATCTAAAAACAGCCTGTTCAGGGTGCGGAATCACCTTATGGTCCATTGCAGGGGATGGAGATGAATGGGATGCGAAGAGTCAATCCATTTTAGGCGCAGATGGTTTAGGAGAAAAGAGTAAGAAAGCAGAGGATGTAGGCGAAGAAGTAGCAGAGCGTCTAGTCCAAGAAGTGCGTTCCAATGCCCCCATCGATCGGTTTTTGGCCGACCAATTAATTCCATTTTTGGCATGGTGTGGAGGTACATTAAACGTTTCAAGCATTTCAAAGCATGTTCACTCAAATATATACGTAGCCGAGCAGTTTTTAGGAACAAAGATTGAAATAAAGGGAAATGAGTTGATCTGTTCTAAACCCCAAAGAATCAGCTAGAAAAGATAATGTTTAAATATAGACGACAGATGGCAGGTTGAATGCGAAAGAGATCTCTATTTTTAATCTTGTTTTTTGTGCTAAGTAGCTTAATGAGCCTTGCCGTCATAAAGGAAGATCGTTTTGATTTTCTATTGCAGGGAAAAGAGGTGCAGTTGACGCGAGAAACCGTGTTTAGTGAGCCGGTTTCACACACCATTGATCTAGGCTTACCTGCGGGGGCATCCAAAGTCTCATTATGGCTAGATGATAAATCAGTTAGCATTTCAAACCCCTTGACTTTGCAAGAGGTTTCTAAAATCAAGTTGGTGTACAGTACAAAGGATTTTCTGGATCAGAATGATTTTTTTGTGAATATGAATACGCTTGAAACCATCAAACATTTGCATGTTTCATTGACGTTAGCAGAAGGATATGAGTTAAAACTGCCTGTAAAGGAAGACTTAGGAAGCGGTTCTGTCTACCCCAAGCCTTCAGCGGTTACAAGCGATGGGCAAAAGATTAAGATCAATTGGGATCGAGAAGAGTTTAAGCCAGAAGATGAATTCTCCATTTTAGTGGTGTTTAAGGAAAAGATGACTGGATGGCTTTGGATAGGGGTCATAGCTGCCCTTGTCATTTTATTGGGGATAGTCTTAGTCTGGAGAAGGCATCCAAAAAAAGTGCAGGAAAAACACATGCATGAAACTTCTTCCGAAAAACATGAAGAGCCTAAGAAGGAAATAGACATCTCAGAACACTTAAAAGAGGAAGAAAATCAGGTTATTCAGATATTAAAGAATAAAGAAGGTTCTTGTGAGCAAGGAACAATTCGTTTTATAGGTAATTTCTCAAAAGCAAAGCTTTCTAGGATTCTTTCAGAGTTAGAAGCTAGGAATGTAGTTTATAAAGAAATTAAGGGTAATAAAAACTTAATTCACTTAAAAAAAGGTCATTGAAACGATTTGGAACAATTCTAAGCTAAAAAAAAGCAATATTTTAGTCTTTTAAAGCCTTGTTTCAGTGCTAAGACTCATGTACTTAGGCATCTTATCAAGAGTTAATTGCATCCTATCACCCCCAGACCCGTCGCGTGGGCAACTTCGGTTGTCCATGGGTTTGGGCAGGGTGGAAGGATTGTAAGACAATAAATGAAAAACACATCGGTGAGGATGACAACAAATACAGGGGGATAAAAACAACCCAAGGTGATGCCAATGACGAAAGACAATCCTCAAGAATTAGGTAAAAGAATGTTGACCGTTGAAATACAAACAGGACCCGCTCAATATGAAATATATCAGGGACCTGGTAAAGTGTTTTATTACCCTCCTAATGGGGTAGGGGCTAGATATTTTATTCAAACCGTGTGTGGAGGAGAATTGATGTTGCTTGCTGAGGAAGTAGAAGTAGATGAGATTCAATTGGTTCAATTGAACTTAGAATCAAGAATAAACTCTGAGGATCTCAGACAGGTTACAGACTTAGAAATTGATGCCGTTTTATCGGGTTTGCCAGTAGTTTATATTCAGTAGCAAGAAACAATATAAATCATCATAGAATACAAAGGTGAAACATGATCAGTAAAAAAAGTATAATGATTATATCTCTCCTAGTTTTAATGCTGCAATCCGTTCTGGCACTGGAAAGCTCTGTAAAAGTAGACAACTTAATGACTGAAGCAGGCATCACACCGGGTACAAATCCGGACGCATTTTCGTATAAGTTAGGTAATTTCTGGGAGGGAATCTCTTATTCATTAACATTTAACAAGGGAGCAAAGACGCAAAAGGGCTTGCAGATCGCGCGAAAGCATCTATGGGAAGTAAAGGTTTTTTCAGAGAATAATAATCTAGATAAAGCCCAAAAAGCTCAAGGTAAATACGGTGCTTGGATTTCTAAAGTGAAAGCAAATATAGAATCCACTTCTACAGACGATCCAAAAGAAGAGTTGGAAAAGAACATGCAACTGAATGCAGAATTAGAAAAAGAAGATCGCTTATTGGAAGGAGTAAAGAGCGATATTGCTTCTTCTTCAAGATTATCAGTTGAAGAAAAAGCAAAAGCAAGCAAGATCGTAGATAAGGCGGTTGAGAATAAAGCAGAAGTAAAGCGTACGGCAGAAGAAAAGAAAGAAAAGGCCCAGACCAAGTTCAAGGCCAGATTTGGGTTGAAAGAAAAAGAGATGAAAGAAGAAGTAAGGAAGTTAGAGTCTAAATCAGATGTTCATCGCTCTTCTAAAAAAGAAAGTCATAAAGAAGAGCAGGTAGAAAACAAGACAAAAACAGATCCTAAAGAGCAAGATCCTAAAGAGCATCGAGAAGAAAGGAAGGAAGAGATAAGGAAGGTTGAGGAAAAAGATACTCAAGAAGAAAAGAGAACAGAAAAGAATGAACCTTCAGGTTTAAAGGAAAGAACAGAAAGGACGAAGAAAGAGGCAAAGAATAAAGAAAATTCAAGGGAAGAAGAGCCTAGTAAAGGCGATCATGAGAGGAAATCAAACGAGGATTAGCGCTTTACCCATAAAAAAGTTTATAAAGCTTAAGCTTCTGTGAGGGCATATGCATTACCGTTATCGTTGGGGGTTAATGGGTGTTTTCTTGCTGCTTGTTTTGTCTTCTTATGTGAAGGCGGATTGGGAAGAATTCACAAAACCATTGTACTTAGATGTAAGCGGAAATAATTATAAAGGTTCTGACCTGGTAGAAGTAGAAAATTATTTTATTAAGTTGATCTCATTGGACTACGATTCAAAATTTGCTGAAGTTGTTATTTCAGATCGCGCAGGGGTTACCTATTATGAAGGTCCAATATCCGAAACAAAGGATTTTTTACAGCAAGGCAAAATTTGGGTTCGCTTTGGGTCATTGCGCATTTCAAATGGTCATCCTCAAGTACAATTCAAAGTATTCTTGTGGCAGGAACTCTCTTTAGAAGAGTTTAACATCCCTCGTTTAATGAACTGGGAAGATGAATATAATGTGTTTATGGATTGGAAAAATACAGGAGATGCATCTTTGGATGTGGTTTTCCAAGTTACTGCTCAGGATGGTTTTGTAACCCCTTCTAAATTAGATAAAACCATTCATTTTGAACCTTGGGAGTCAAAAAGGGTTTATTTTAAGCTTCGCCCTGAAAAATACGTAACAACAGGACCTTTGACAGCTGCAAGGCAGAATCTAGAAGACTTATCCTTGCAATTATTGATTTATTCAGCGCAGAGCGGGAATTTATTAAGGCGAGTCGATATGGGTTTATATTCATTAACCTCAGGTCCTACAGCGTTTATTGAAGAGATTGTAACGCCTTTAACTCAGTTTACGGGGAAAGAATATGAGGTAAAAATAAGGGTGCGAAACAGTGGATACCCACAAAAGAACACAGGCAATCTCATACAGGATAGTTTTATTGTGAGTTTAGAAGCGCCAGGGTTCACGATTCGAGATTCAAATAAAGAATACGTTCGATTGGATCCTTTAACAACAAAAGAAGTAAGTTTTACGGTAAAGCCTGAAAGTGGGGGGATGCGAAACATCATCGCTTCGTTTAATGTAGATCGAAAGCCGGCTGCCATGTTAGCGGAAAAAATCGCGGTAAAAGGAACCAAGACACTTTTATTGGGAGACCTATCCAATATTCCTAAAGAGTTTTTAGTGGGAAATAATTACAAGATCCCCATAAAAGTACTAAACAAAGGGGATTTTACAGAAGAAGTGGTCGTACGTCTATCTTCAGACAATTTTAAATTTAAAAACTCGGAAACCGTGTTAAAGCTACCTCCAAATTCAGATCAGGCGATGACCTTTGATGCCTTAGCCGATAAAGAAGGGGCAGCAAGCTTATTGGTTGAAGTGATCACAACAAGTGAAAGTTTCAAAGTTACTCAGTATTTTAAAAGTCAAGGAATTGCAGCTGATGAAAAGACGCTTGCAGTAATGATAACTGGGCCTACAACAGAAAAAATGGCACAAGAAGAAGGGACTCCCGAAGGATCTTCTCCTCCAAAGCCCAACATAACCCCTCCAACTCGAATTGAAGAAGAGCCCATAATTAAAGGTTCTGAAGAAACTCCGTCCCTTGTTGCAGTAACTCCTAAGCCTGTAAAACAAACTTCAACTGAACCTGAAGTAGCACCTAACACTACAGAGCCTGCTCAGCCCTCTTTTTCCTTGGTTAACGCCGTATTGCTAATCGTTGGAATCATCATCGTTTTTGTCTTGATCGCCATGATCGTAAAGATGTCGACAAAGAAAAGTTCGCACAAAAAGAAGAAGAAAAAGCAAGAAGGCGATTTTGAACTTGAATAATTCTTAAGTATTTGTTTAGCATCCTAAGGTCAAAACTCTTGCTATAAAAGTTTATGTTCGTCGCGGGGGATGGCCCCTCGGGGAAGCAGAACCTTCAAAAGAAAGCATAAAGAGTTTTGAAGATGCTAAACAAATACAATGTCAGTAGTTCTTAGCAAAGTAGGTATTCCATGGGGCTTGTTTGCCGCAGTGAAAGCACATACTCCCATAAGGGGCATTTTCGTTGTTTAAAGGCATACAGCGGCTTGTAGCGCTTGTTTTCTCCTTGATCTCTTCTTCACAATGAAGATCTCCACAGAACGTTGTAAAGGCCATTTTCTTCTCTTTTAGGGCGTTTTCAAATTCAGCCCAGTTTTTAACCGAAAGGGTTTGTTTTTGAAGGCTTTCTTTGGCTTTTTGATAAAGCTCTTTCTGCATGGTTTCAAGCGTCTCTTGAACGGCTTGTTTAACTTCATGAAGAGGAATGGCTTTTTTCTCGCCTGTATCTCTTCGAACCAGAACCACTTGGCTTTTTTCAAGATCCTTGGGGCCTATTTCAATGCGAATAGGAATTCCTTTCAGTTCCCAGTCATTGTACTTCCAGCCTGGAGTGTATCCCTCCCGATCATCTAGAAGAGAACCCTGATCATAGAGTTGGCATTGTAGCTCTTTTGCTTTTACAAGTACTTCCGGTTTTTGCTCGTATGAGATCGGGACAATGACAACTTGATTTTGTGCAATCTTTGGGGGTAGTACCAGGCCTTTATTGTCTGAGTGAGTCATAACCATTGCACCAATACTTCGCCAGGAGATGCCCCAACTGTTTTGCCAGGGAGTATGCGATTCGCTATCTGTTCCTAAATATTGGACGCCAAAAGCCTTTGCAAAGCCTTGTCCTAAGTCATGGCTCGTTCCCATTTGTAAGGCTTTCCCATCAGGCATGAATCCTTCAATGGTGTAAGTAGTAAGGGCGCCGGCGAATTTTTCTTTTTCTGTTTTTCTACCTAAGATAACGGGGAAGGCAAGGAGTTCTTCCATGACCTTTCGGTATTCCTCTAAGAAGATCAAAGTATCTTTGTGACATTCTTCTTCCGTGGCATAGAGGCAGTGTCCTTCTTGCCAGAGGAATTCTCGGCTGCGAATAAAGAGCTTACAATCTTGAGTTTCCCATCGGCAGACACTGCACCATTGGTTGATTTTCAGCGGTAAGTCCCGCCAACTTCGAACCCACTGTCGAAAGAAATCGGTGATGATGGTTTCGCTGGTAGGCCTTATTGCATAGCGTTCACCCGAGTCGCCCTTACGTTCAATCCAAGCAACTTCTGGTTCAAACCCTTGAGCGTGTTCAGCTTCCTTGTGAAAGAAGCTTTCAGGGATAAACATGGGGAAGTAGGCATTACGTACTCCTTGTTTTTTGGTAGCCGCATCAAACGTGTGCATGATCTTTTCCCAGATCGCATATCCGTTAGGTCGTAAGACCATGCATCCTTTGATGGGGGCATAATCCGCAAGTTGGCTTTTAACAACAACTTGCGTATACCATTCGGGGAAGTCTTCCTCCTTCTGGACGGTGATTCCCTTTTCATCGATGGGTTTAGTAGAGTCTTTTGCCATTGTGTACCTCTTGGTCAACCGTAGTTAAAATTACTCCTTTTTCGCTGTCAAACCCTGTAGTGAGAACTTCGGATAAAAAAGGCCCAATTTGTTTAGGGGGAAAGTTTGTTACACAAACGACTTGTTTTCCAATCAGTTCTTCTTTTGAATAAACCAATTTGATCTGAGCGCTGGATTTTTTAATGCCAAGCTCTCCTAAATCAATCTTTAATTTATACGCAGGTTTGTGTGCTTCAGGGAATTCTTCCACTTCTACGATCGTTCCGACTCGCAGATCTATCTTTTGGAAATCCGTATACGTAGTGGTTTCCATTATAGGGTACCTCTAAAAAGAATGGGGCTGCCCGGATTTGAACCGGGATCTTCTGGCCCCAAACCAAAAAGGCTAACTACTCGTCCATTTGGACTCCAAGTTACCCCACAGCCCCGAGTGAGCGCAAAGCGAACGAGGGGCTTGGGACACCAACACGAGCTCAAAGCGAGTGTTGAGAGCCCCACAGCCCCGACTGTAGGTTGAATAGCAAGATGTTGAGCATCCCACAGCCCCGATTCAAAGAAATTTATCCATAAATGCTTGAAAAAAGAAATTTCAGAATGGAATCTAGAAGAATTGCCGCACTGGAAGATAATCCCTTTCCGTGACTAGGTCCATACATTCTTGAGAAATCACCGAGTATTTAAACGTTACGAATTCAAATTGTCTTAGCACATTCGGATTAAGGTTGAGTCTGATAATATTTAGACAATAAATCAATATCCCTCAGCCGGTTGCAATAGTCTTTATTGCTTTCAAGAGTGATCTTGCCGCAAAGTGCGGAATTGCCTTCCGTGATAAAACTCAAGTAGCAATTGTCTCGGATATTATCATCTTTAATAGAATCACAGAATTCAGCTCTTCGGCTGGTTTTGACAACAACCCGTAAGCAGTCATCGTGTTCAGCAGGGTTGGTTTGTTGTTCGCAGGCGTTTTGAGCAGCGGCCGGATTCGTGGTGGCCGTATCTTGGATGCGTAAGAGAAGGGCTTGGAATTTTTCTTGTTGGTCTGGAGTAGAAGGTAAGGTAGGTTCTGGAGTGTGGGTAGAGAGGGTATTCGGTTGTGTAACGGGCGCCTTTTCAGGAGCACTCGTTTTTTGTGCTACAATTTCAAAGGTGAATAAAGAGCTGGCCACTTGGTTTTTGCCATAGCTAACCAGGGTTTTTAATTGGTATTTGCCCAGTTGAGCACGAGACGGTAAGGTCATTTCACGGTCAAGAGAAAGGCTAGTGCTAACCGCAAGAGTTTCTTGTTTCGTTGCAAGGATCTGGCCTTGAATGGACATAATGCGATAGGTGAGTGTGGCATCAAAGCGATCCGCAACACCTAGGTTGGTTAAGTCCACATGGAAGCGTAAGGCTTCATTGGGTAGAAGTTGAGGGTCACTGGGTTCTGTTTTAACGTCTAGAAGGGCTTTGGAAGTCATATACTTGTCATAAACCAAGTAGAGCGATCCAGCAATCACCAGCACAAAAATCAGTCCAAAAACGAGTTTGAAAACACTGCGATTGGATAAGTGCACTTCGTTTGGTTGTTCGTCCAAGATATCCCCCTCTTCCTTCCTTCAATAAAGAACTGATATTTAAAGGTGATGTTAGGCTGCTTCGTCATATTCCAATTGATAAGCAGAATCTTCAGAATCTCCAATATTATCATAATCACCAACTCTTGTTTCTAAACCTCCTTCACGGGGAGGGGGTGTATCCTTTCGTGCAGTTTCTTTAAGTCTTTCAATCGTTTTTTGGTAAATGGCCTGCCCTTGTAAACCTGGAAGTGTTTCAGGGTCTAGATTTAAATATTTTAGAAGAGCGGTAACTTGGTTTGGGTCTTTAATTACTTCTTGAGTGACTAAAGCATACAGTTTCCCTTTTTGTCGTTTTATGTGTTCTATAAGGTTCGCTTCATGTTGGTTCACAGAATAGTTTGCTCCGGATGCACCAATGCCTTGTTGTATGGTATCGCGCGTTTCTTGAAAAAGAGCCCATCCAAGGTATTTTTGTACAGTTTGATCATTAAGAGGGCCATAAGGCTTTCCAGTTTGTTGTTTTAACATAACTCCAAGATGTTCAACATGGGCTTTGTGAATTTCCTCAGTTAAGCTATCAATGTGTGCTGATTGATCAAGAAGATCATAAGGAATATTCCGAGTTCCCATTTTTTTGGCCCAATTCCTTGTTCCAGTGTCATACGCTACTCGCGCTCTAGAAGTGAGTGTATTAAACCAATGCTGCGCAAGTAAGTAAAGGGTAGACATTTCAGCAGTTTGATCTTGAGGGGTAACTGCTTTTTCTAATTTTCTAGCAGGTAAAGGCATGGTCCTTTTTAATCAGGGAGGGATATAAACTTTTCGTTAACAAAGAAAAAAGAAAGAAAAAAAGAGAATAAATAAAAAAAACTTAGCCCCGAACAGGGCTTTCTTGCAGCTGTCGACCCATGTACCTTTGGTAGGCTTCTTTAACTCCGCTCGCAGCGGCTTTTACCAATTCAGCAGCCGAAGTTGTTTTTTGAACTTCTTGTTCGAGGCCACCGAAAGTCCCTTCACCAATGAGGCTAGCGAGTCCTCGGGCAGTACGCTCAAATGCTCTGCGGTAGGCATTGGCCATGAAGCTTGATATATCATCGGGATCAGCAATTCCACCATGCTCTGTTGCAGATTGCATAACTCGAGCAGCAACGGCATCAGCGTCTGTTCCAAGGATTCCATATGATGCTCCTACACGGTCCATTAACCCGGCTTCTTCAGAGATAGGTAAAGTGTTCATAACAGCGCCCATAACTTGTGCAGCATAGGCTTGAGCTCCATCTACTTTAGCGAAAGCAGTAGGGTCTTGTTGAGCAAGATAAGCTTTACCAGCAGCGATAAGACTTGCAGCTCTTCGTTGGGCTTTAGTTGCAAATCCTTGTAGAATGGCTCCCGCACCATTTTTCTTTGCACTTTCATTTGGATTTGGTTGTTCAGTCATTTTTTGTTCCTCCCCTTTTTTTGATATTATTGGATGTGTTTTTCAATCGAATTTAGTCTATTATGAGATAAAGTAGTATTTAAATCTTTCGCTTTTATGCCACTCTAGAGTGAGAACATAGTAAAAATGATATCGACGGTGAGTCGCATTTTTACTAGGCTCAGAATCCCTTATTAGGCTTGCAGAGGAATTCTGACATTAAAACTGTAACTTATCACCTAAACGTGCTTTATAGCCCTTTAAACTAGGGATTTCAACAGCATAGGACCATGACTTAGAAGGAGTATATACCCTCCAAGGCCTTAAGCCTCGTTTAATTTCAACTACTTTTTTAGCAGCGTCGAGAAACAGCACGTCAATAGCATAGAACACAAACCCCATATCAATCGATGCTCGTCGAGTTTCAGGCAGATAGAGCACCGCTACCTGCGGCCATCGAAAGCGTAAGCCCATGGCCAAAGACCAGAGACTTTTGCAGTGAAGTTCTCCTCTAGAAATCAATTTTCCAGTCGTCAGATTTCGGATCATCCGATATAGCTCGTTTCTTTAATTTTGTCGATCTTCTGAACATACTTGCTTACCTTCTTAGTCGGTTCTTGCACAGGAGGTAAGCCAGCTTGGATGCGTTCAAATTCTTCATCCGCTCCTTTAATCTCTTGGTCTAGTTTTTGCAGGTTTAGGTTAAGCTTATATTTATCATTTAGAACGCGTAGGATCTCTCGAGAGCCCTTAAATCCGATATAGACGGGGTGTCCCAGGGTTTCAGCAAGGAGGCTGGCCGATTGAATGCGTGCAGGATCACTTAATCCCAATAAGAGCCCAGAAACTCCTACAATGGGTCCTACAATGCCATAAAGATTAAGTTGGACTTTGTAAGGCACAAATTCTTGAAGAAAGCCTTTGTGGTTGCCCGTACAGAATACCTTAGGCTGCTTGGGAATCTGATTGAGGCCAATACCTCCTAGAGTAATAAGTCTCTTACAATGGTACCCTTCAAGCATCCCAAGTACAGTTCGGCAGAATTCATAGCTGCTTTGTTCCGTCGTAGGTTGTACATCCCCGCTCATAAATAAAAAATCTTGACTTTTAATTTTTTTATAATACATTTCGATCTTGGGTAATTCAACCAGGTTTTGTTCATTCACAAAGACCGTGTTCGGCAGTTGATCTGATTGAAAGCTAAGGACTTTTACAGCTTTGGTTTCTTCAATGAGGATGTCAATCGCAATCTTTCCCACATTTCCAATGCCAGGTAAACCTTCAATAAAAACAGGGCTTTTGAGTTTAGGAAGTTTAGAGAATTTTTTGATTTTCCAGGGCATAACTCGTCTAAAACGAAGCGCATTTATAAAGATTTAGAATTTGGATTTAGGCATTCAACGCATCCAAAACTTCTTTTACAATACGATCTTTATCACTAAACGGAATGGTGCAGCCCGCAGCATATCGATGGCCTCCGCCGCCATACCTCTTCATCAATTCTCCTAGGTTTACCTTATTCTCATCCTTGCAAAAGATGTTATTCCCACAGCTAATCTTATAGTGATTCTTCTCATGTTTAGAGTGATAAACCGTCACCGTCACAATGTGATCAGGATACATAATATAGAGTTCAAAGTTGTTTCCGCGGGGGAAATTCTCGTCATGAGTTAGGTCAACCAGTAAAGCTTTTCCATGATGGCTGATACGCGGTCGAATTTGGTTGCGCCACTCTTCCAAGTGTTGGTAGTACTGCTTAATTCGTCTTTGTACCTCTTCGTCTAAAAAGAGCTTTTCATAGTCTTGTGTTTCCAGAAGTCCCAAAACATGCCTTTTGTAGTTGTCATCCTCGATCTTTTCGCCAAAATCAAGGGTATACCCTAGTTGAATCCAGTGATCCGGATTACGTACATCTTCTTCAGTGTACCGTGCAAAGTCAATCTTGTCAGCCGCAAGGATAATCTCCATATACTCATTCAGTTCGGGGTGTTGGTCTTTATAGAACTCGTAGATGACCCGTGGAGAGCTGGGGGCATTCTTATCAAACGTTCCCTTTGAAGCATTGGGTTCATTGGTAGCATGATGATCAAACCACAATCCTGCTCCAGGCCAGGGTAGATCTGCAATGATATCCTGGGGGGTGCTTTGAAAAGCCTTGATTTCAACACTTCGAGGGTCCATAAAGACCACTTCTAAAGGTCCATAGAGCCGTCGTAAAAGTAAGGCAGAAATCAGTCCGTCAAAATCCGTGTGGACAACAATGCGGTTGTAAGTGTGTTCCATGTTGAGTGTAGTCAGTTAGTGTTGTTGTTTGTGTTTTTGGAAGGCTTTTAGTACTTTTTGGTTGCTCGTATGAATAGGGTATTTTTTGATGTCATTATACAGAACCCATCTGCTATTGGAACTAGTCTTCGTCATTCGAAGAGGTGTGCACCGATGCGCATGAAGGGTGATGGAAAAATGGCTGTACACATGTTCTACAATGCAAAGTTCTTCTTCAACCTTCACAGCAAGTCCTGTTTTTTCCTGAATCTCTCGTCGGCAACACTCCACTAAGCTTTCTTTTTCTCGTTTTCCGCCGGGGAATTCCCACATCCCCCCAAGCAATCCTTTTTCAGGGCGTTGAATCAACAATACCTTTCCACTCTTCTCAACAAGGCCCACGGCAATCTCATAGTGGGGTTTTTCTTTTTTAGGAGATTTTACAGGTAGCTGTTCTTGGATGCCTAGTTTGTAAGCTTGGCACATGGTTTTTACAGGGCAGCTTTCACAGGAAGGTTTTTGAGGACTACAAATCAAAGCACCAAGTTCCATCACCGCTTGGTTGTAATCCCTTGCTTTTCCCAAGGGTAACAGCTCTTGAGCTTTTTCCCAGAGTTTTTTCTTAGTCACCGTCTCATTGGGGTTTTCTCGAATCGCAAATACTCGACTCAAAACCCGAATCACATTCCCATCCAGTACAGCATGATCTTGATTGTAGGCAATGCTCAAGACCGCCGCGGTTGTGTACGGTCCGAACCCTGGAAGATCAATGGCTTGTACATACTCTTGGGGGATCTTCCCTTGATGTTCATTGACGATGATCTGTGCCGCTTTGTGTAGGTTTCGAGCACGGCTGTAATACCCAAGTCCCTCCCACATCTTAAGCACGTCTTGCAAAGAAGCCTTGGCCAGATCCTGCACAGTGGGAAATTGTTTCACAAACCGTTCATAGTAAGGAGTTCCCTGGTCAATGCGAGTCTGTTGCAGAATCGCTTCCGAAATCCATATCTTATAAGGATCGCTTGTTCTTCGCCAGGGAAGATCACGTTTATTTTTGTGGTACCAGGAAAGAAGTTTGGTTTGGAGCTTCAAAACAAAATCGTTATCCATAGAAAAAGAAAAAGTTCTATTCTTTATATGATTTTACGCTCTACGAAGAATATCATCAATCCCCTTAAGGAATCCAGAAGGACTTTCTTGAGACAATAAAGCGGGAAGAATATCAGCAAGGGCTTCATCCAGTGGAGCTGCGTAAGGCACAATTCCTCCAAGTTGTTCTCGGAAGCCAGTCACTTGTTCTAAATCATAGAGTCGAGGTCTTTCTTGGTCAAAGACGGGTTTAAGAACTTCTGCAGAGGGGTCGATCTCTAAAAATTTCAATTTTAATCTTCCGTCAGGTCGTATGGCTTCTCGAAGGGTCTCTCCACCGTATTTTCCTTCATAATAGGCTACAGGCAAAACGGAGACAGGTTTTCCTTGAATAGTAACTACGGTCACATAATGTCCAGTAACATCTGGGTTAGTAACTAGGTTAGAATGTAAATTCGGATGAGATAAATCTACAGCGTGAGATCCGCTAAATCCTAAGTGTTCTGCCATTTTGCATCGAACAGCAGGGTTTGCATTCATCAGTAAATGAGTATTTTCATGATCGAGCATGTAAGGTCCATCCTTCCAGTCTTCTTTGAACTCAGGAATCCTACTCTCTGGAATGATAATAGAAGGACCTCGGGCATATGCAAATCCTCCTTCATCCTTTCCATTCGTCTTAATCAAGTACACAATGCCTGGAAAATCCAAATTAGGATATCGCTCTCGTAACAATTTCTGTCGAGCTTCAAGGTTGGGTCGCAAAGCAGCTTGTTCTTCTTTTGTCCATTCTTGTACCGATTCTTTCGCAAGGTATTGAAGAATTGTTCCATCAGAAACTCTTCGTATAAACCGATCCATCTGAGTGAGTTGTGTAAAGAATCCATCTGGATCATGAACAATTAAGTCAGCTCCTTCTTGGGGGGTGCAGAAATGGACATAATCTTCTCTAAGATTAGACACATTAAACGGTTTTTGTAGGGCGCGAATACCCCTTTTCTTTGCTCGAAGAACAAGAGAGTCTTTACCCGATGATGGAGGGGTCATTCCAGAAATGCCAATGAGGCGTCGTTTAGCTTCTGCAGGGCTTAAACCATTTTCTTGCAAAGTTTCTAATGCAGTTAAAGTAGAAGTAAGATCATCACCATGAACACTCAGATTCAAGTCCATGACATAACGACCATAAATTTGTCCTCGACATTGATGTAGAAAATCTTCTAGATTATCTACTATCACAGGTTTAGAACCATTCATTGCTAATACCTCTCCAATAAGGCTAGCAAGAGCAGGTTCATTGTGAATTCCTAAAAGAGCAGTTTCTCCAGCCATTCAGCTGCGATTCCTTTAGTCCTTTTAAACCTTGACCTTAAATCCAGCCATAAACCTTATAAATCCCTTCCAAAATCTAAGCATCAAGAACAATGTGGGCGTAGCTTGCCTGAAGTTCTGCAGTACAAGAAAACAATGGAGGCTATAGAACATGGGATTCTACAAATACATCAGAGATGCTTGGAAAAAACCAAGTAGTGGTTTAGGAGAAACCTATAAAAATCGTCTTATTGAATGGCGTAAAGAGCCAGTTACCGTGCGTTTAGAGCATCCTACACGCTTAGATCGAGCGCGTTCTTTAGGATATCGGGCAAAGCCTGGTTTTGTCATCGTTCGTCAGCGTCTAGACCGAGGAGGTCGTATGCGTGAAAAGGCGATCATGGGTGGCCGCAAGCCTAAGAAACAGCGTCGATTAAAAGTCTTAGCGATGAACTATCAATGGGTAGCTGAACAGCGGGCCAATGATAAATATGTGAACTGTGAAGTATTAAACAGTTACTGGGTAGGCGAAGATGGCAAGCGCATCTGGCATGAAGTCATCTTAGTAGATCGAGCTCATCCTCAGGTCCTAGCCAATAAGCAATTAATGCACTTGGTGGAAAGCCGGGGTCGCGTTTATCGAGGCATTACCAGTGCCGGTCGAAAGTCACGTGGCTTAAGACACAAAGGAGTCGGTGCAGAAAAAATCCGTCCCAGCTTAGGAGCCAATAAAGGAAGGCATTAGCTCTTTCTTTTCTTTGTTTTTTATTTCTTTCTTTGTTTTTTTAAGATCTCCATAAAAGCGGCAATCCTAAGGGTGGTCAAAAATCAAAAGGTTTATAACTATAGGCACTATAGCGGCTATAGATGACAACCACCATTCAGCTCAGCCAAGAAACAAAGCAGTTGATTAGTACATTTGGCACCAAGGAAGACACCTATGAAGACATCTTAAAACGGATGTATGCCTTGGCGATAAAAGAGCAATTGCGCGAATTTTTACTCTCTTCAGAGAATACGATGCCAATCGATGAAGCAATAAAGAGGGCTAAGAAGGCATGGCAAAAGTAGAAATCGTTGAATCTCTCTTTGTGCAAATAAACAAAAAGTTCAAGCAACAAAGTGTTGAGGTATTACATCATCTAAAATCCCTTGAATCCTCCCCCCATAAAGGAAAAGAACTTGGAATCTTGGGGGGTATGGTCATTAAAGAGATAAGATATAAAGGATTTCGTTTTTATTTCATCACAGACGGGTTTAAGTTAAAATGTCTAGACAAAGGTCACCTAATTGATCTCCTTCTGCGTTTTGTAAGGATGTCAGATAAAAAGCATCAGCAGGAAGTGATTGCTGAGATAAAAAAGGTTCTGAAGACAATCGGAGCTGGCGGGTTTGATGAATCAAGCAGATGAAAAGAGTAGCCCCGCACGAAATTTTATAGGTTCTCTTATCGTTGTTTTTGTTCATAAGCCTCTACAACCTGTCTAAGTTTACCTGGAGCATCTGCGTCGCATCGAAAATCATCTTCAACTACACCATATTTCCCGGATCCATCCGGATGTCGCTGATAATCCACCAAAGCCTTAGTTTCACGTAGACCGAATAGTTTTGCCGTATCAAATCCAACCCCCCCATATGGATCCTCAAATGGAAGAGGGGCTACTTCTTTTTTTTGGGTTGAAGGGGTCTGGGTCATGTTGCCTCAAAAAGGGGATGCACAAATGCATCTATGCAATAATTTTTCGGGGATATAGAATGAGCTCTATCCTATGTTTTGGGTTAGATAGATCAAACATAAATAACTAAGAAATGCAATTTCCTTTTAAGTTTTACGTTTAGTGAACTGCATCCTCTTCAGAAGTACCCCCCCTTAAGGGAGACAAGAAGGATAATAGCCCCGCACGGATTCGAACCGTGGTCAACGGATGTCTCCATAGAATTGCCAGAGTCCGCTATCCTTGGCCGCTAGACTACGGGGCTATAGAATCGAGTTAGAAACGTAAGGTTTTTAAATGTCTCTCTTTTCGGCCTGGTTATGGCAAAGTTAAGAAAGGGAGTCTCATACCGATTCTTGGAACGCCCAAACACTCGAAAGTCAAAGTATCGTATTAAGAATTTCGTTCGCGCTACACCGAGTCTTGTAATTTCAAAGTTTGACATGGGAGACCTCGATTTGAAGAAGAAGTTTGAATATTGCCTAGTATTAAAACCTAAGGTAAGTCTACAAATTCGTCAGAATGCCTTGGAGTCGGCAAGAAAGTCCAGTAACGGTTTGTTAGAAAAAGAGGCCGGTAAGAATTTCCGCTTTAAATTGCGCTTGTATCCTCATCATATATTAAGAGAAAACCCCATGGCTTCAGGAGCAGGAGCAGACCGTATGAGTATGGGTATGGCTCAGTCCTTTGGTAAGCCCATTGGGCTTTCGGCTCAGGTAATGGCAGGGCAGGCTATTTTTGAATTGTGGGTGGATAAACCAAATCTAGATCTTGCAAAGAAGGCGCTGAAACGCTGTCAGAATAAGTTGCCATGTACGTGCACCATTGAAGTAGCAAAGATCAATTAATGTTTTTTAGCGTGTTCTAGAAGTTTATCTTTAAGTTGGTTAAGATCAGTAAGGGCGTCAGGTTTCTTTTCTAGGAAAGCCTGCACTTGGGATTCACTAAGCAAGTCAGTCTTACTAAGGTAAACAATCATGGGCTTATCCAATTCATGCATGTGGGTGTAGAGCTTTTCTTGATCGACAAGGGGGTAGCTGGTCTCAGTTAAATCATATACATAAACGATAAGGTGAGCAGCATATTGGAGGGCAAGATACGCTTGTTGTTCAATGGCATTCATCTTATTGAACCGAGTAAGAGTGCCAGGGGTATCGATAACCTGCAGGGTATAGGGGTGTTTTCTATAATACCCAAGATTTAGGGTTTTAGTGGTAAATGCATACGGCTTAATTTCAGGCTTTGCCGTTGTTAATTTGCTTAGAAGGGTACTTTTTCCAACATTAGGAAAGCCAGCGATGGCAACAGTATATATTTCTTTTATTGTAGGATATTCTCGTAGAATCTTGCGGCATTCTTCTAAATAAGGCAAGGGTGCACGTTTGAGGATTGAAGAAATTCTCCCCAGGCAAGTTTGGGTATGTTTTTTGATCTCAAGGGAAGTTGAACTTCGATCAATTTTAAAGGAATATTCACGTGTAAGGTCTTTAATTTTGTCTTGTGCCCAGTGGAGGATAGAAAGGCTTTTTCTGAGTTTATCCACATCCACCGTAGCACGTAAGAGTTGGGTGTAGAATTCATTGAGATTGTCTAGAGAGGGGAAGCTCTGGGTAATGAGTGATAAAGGCAGGTTTTCTTTGACGAGTCGGAGTCGGGTTTTCTCAAGTTGTCGATATTTTAGAAGTTTATGGAGCGTTTTAAAATGAATTTGTCCAAGGCGAGCATTCGCTTGTCGCAGAGCCGTGGTTAGATAAACTTGGGCAGTTTCAATCTTTTGAGAGGTGGTAAGCATAGCCTTCGATAAGTAAGGCGCTATTTAAAGGTGAGTGCCTAAAAGAGCAATAAACCTAAGAAAAAAAGAAGAATAATCTAATTATTCATCTTGGTCTTCGATTTCTACGAAGCAGCCTTCCCGTACGGTTGTTACCATTTCTCCTGTTTTCATGGTCCCCCTCCTTAGAGTGATCGACAAAATCGGCTGATGAATTTGACTTCTTTCACCGGCACACCGATTCGTTCCAGGTCATCTTCAATGCCAGTATACGGGTCTTTACAGTACTCTTCTCCTCTTTCCCAGCTTAACCCTTTTTTTAGCATCCTCATCACCTGATCCATTCACCCTTAATGAATCGTGAAAGTAAAGCGCTATAAATAGTTAGGTCATATAGAACAAATAGAATATATGTTTAGTATATTTCAAGTTCAAAGGTAAAGTTAATAAGTATAGATCCGCTCCCAGCTTTATGGCTAAAGTAGATTTAGAGCAAGCGTTAGAGGCGGCTAAGTCCGCAGCTGTAGTTGGAGGAAGAGAGGTATGTCGGTATTTTCCTTCCCCTCCAAAACCTAAACGGATACGAAAAGATCGTCCACCTCAGATCCGTCCAGATCGAAAGGCAAATCTACGTATCTTGCATACGCTTGCAGAGAAGCTAGACGGTCATAAAATCCCTCATGTAGTAAGTGAAGAGGGAATTAGAGGTAAAAGCCGTCGGGTACTAAAAGAAGGAGTAGACGAAGAATACTGTTGGTATATTGATCCGATGGATAATAGTTCTACAGAAAGCCCAACAGGGTACGCAATTTCTATAGGTCTTGTAGATCCATTTGGGATACCAGTTATTGCAGCCATTTATCTTCCTTTAGAGGAGGGGTATGAGCTCTTTTGGGCCAAGCAAGATGAGGGAGCTTATGTTCAATTCAGTCAGGGTCAGCCTTCTCGAATTCGAGTAAGTGATCGAAGTGAAATGAAGAATATTAGAGTCGCAAAAGGTGGGCGAAATGACCCCACCTGTGTAAACGTGTATGATAATGTTAGGATCTCTAGAGATAATGAACATCGGTTGATCATTCCAGGAGGAGTTCGGAAAGGAGTTGAAATTGCTCGAGGCGGCTTAGATGGGTGGCTAGCGTGTAATGGGTATGACACCCATGACATTTGCGCAGCAGTCTGCTTAGTGAGAGAGGCTGGAGGGAAGGTTACCTACGCCTCAGGAGAGGATGTTCTTTTTCCAAATCCATATGAAGCGCGTCATGAAGGAGTATTCTGGTCCAATGGACAATTAAGAGATTTAGAAGAGGAAATCACAGATAATACCCTTGTAAAAAAATTAAGAGGCAGATTTCATGATTCAGAAGGATAAAAATAAAGCTTCAACTTTAAAAACAGATTAAAAATCAGGTTAAGAATAAGAAGGACAAATGGAATACAGAAAACTAATCAATTTTGGCAATACCTCCTTAGTTGTAACCATCCCAAAAGAATGGGTAACGCTTCATAAGTTAAAGAAAGGGGATTTTATCTATCTTGAGCAGGGTCCAGATTCAATAACTCTATTTCCTAAAGAAAAAGAAGAGGTAAAGATAGAACGCGAATATACCATTGAAGTAGACGGTGCTGTAATGGAAACCGTTAAGCGACGAGCCATTACGGCGTATATCAATAATTATGACTCCATTCTATTCACTGGGAAAAGCATCATAAAAAAATCGCAAGAGATTCGAGATATTTTGACCAAGAATTTCATTGCAATGGAGATTGTTGAAGAATCTACCGGACGAATTGTCGCGCGTAGTTTTGTAAACATCAAAGACATCAATTTAGAACACAATCTTCGAAGAGCAGATAACATGATCCGTACCATGCTCCAAGACTTAATTACTCTTGAGCAATACGGCAAAGAAAAGAGAACGGTCATAAGAGATTCATTGGATGTTCGAGATAAGGATGTAAACAAGATGGTCTTCTTGAGCTATCGCTTCATCCACTTTTTATTCACGGAAAAAAAGGCGTGGAACAAACAAGAGCCAGTTCAATTACTGGAAAATTGGTATCTTTTCAATAACATCGAACGTCTGGGCAATGATGCAAAAAGAATAGCCCGCCTCTTGGTAGAGGTTCCAAAAAAAGAATCAATTCGCGAGTTAAGTGTATTATTATCGCGAGTAGAAAAAATGTATGAAGGAACCATGCATTCATTTTACACAAATAATAGCGAGATGGCCTATAAATTAAGCTTAGACCGCACCCCCCTTCTAAACGATTGTGATGCTTTAATTGAACAGAATAAGCAGAACAGCACAATAATCAAAGCGTGCGAGAAGATCAAACAATTTGTAGGAAATGTGCAAAACATCATGAGGTTGAGATATTGAGTTTTACTCCTGAGAGAAGTTTGGTTGGGCCTGACTTGGCTTTAGCACAATCATTAGAGGAATTGGTTCGAATTCGAGTTTTGAATATTCCTATCACTGTTGCTCCTGAAAGCAGAGACGGGATTTTTGTGACAAGAGCAAGTTTATCTTTTCTTTCAGAGGTTGATCCCTCTCAACAAAGACCGCACACTAGAAGTAACTTATACGATACAATAATGCCCATAACATATCATATCGTGAAGAACGGGGAAGTTCAAAGAGAAGTAAACGGTGCAAACTTTCCAGTGATAGTTAAATCTGTAGGTCAAATCAACGCCCCTTTGCGTCCAACCGAATGTCCTGCTTTAAGCCCATCAGGGGTGGTTATGAAGTTGTTACAAGAAGATTCTATTGGGGGGAATCAAAAGCAGGCGTATCAAAAAAGCCCTTTTCTACTATTAGGATCGGATGATTGGCAGATTATGGAAAAAATACAAGGAGAGACGTTAGGAGAAGCTCTTGAGCAGATCAATCAAACCATCGCAAGCAATCAAGTATCAGGAAGGAGTGTGGACGATGAAGTTGCTTTTTTGATAGATACGTTAAGAAAATCGTTCGAGATGGATGCAGAGCTAGTTATGCATATGACGTTACATCAAGATAAAATCCCACTTGTGGATGGTAGGGGGGATCTTCTGGATCCTGGAAGAGAAAAAGATCACCTCAAGACGTTATTGTGGGGGGATCCGACAGAACATGGTGAACAAGGTTATATTCCGATTATGTTAGAACGAGCAAAAAGATATGGTTTGATTCCTGAAGGTAAGTGCACAGAACTTTTGTTATATAGTGATCGCATTATGGATACGAAGGGCATGCGAAAAGTTAAAAGGATTATCAATCAAACGTCCAGAAGACGAGACCATCGCCACCGGGTTTTACCACATGGGGATCTTGAACCCGGCAACATTCTTATTGGGTATGAAACCTCTCCGATCTGGCCAGGTTTAGGCTGGCACAAGGCTCAGGATAAAATCTATCGCCCAATTGATTTTGGTAGAACGAGATATTGGAATCTTGGGAAAGATCCAGTGTCTCTTTTATCCGATCCAGCGTATAGGGCTTTATGGGAATTAAAAAATGCAGAGAGATATGGTTTTAAGGGTCCAAGGTTGGAATTTAATGAGGCTGTAAAAAAAACAAGTCAGGGTGTTCCTCATGATTATGCATTAGATGAACAATCTGAAGAGGACTGGGATGCCTCCCTTTTCTTGCATACAGCAAGCCGTGCAGCAAAGAAAATGTGTCGTCTAAGAAACGAGGGTTTAGAAGTTTCCGTCGAGGAAACATTAAATAGGGGTTCTTCTGAAATGAAGAAAAGATTGGAGCTTACAAGATTAATTCATGACTATTCTACTTTATTTTTAGGAGCTTGTGAGCGATTAGGAATTTGTGGTGCTTATCATAGAGAATTTGCCGAGATTTTTAGCCAGCTGGGGAAGAAAGATGAAGAAGTCCTCGCAAAATTGTCTCAGCCTATTGTCTAAGGTTATTAGGAAATAAAGATTTAGCGTACTTCAACAGCAATTTTTTCATAAGGTTTAAGATGGTGTAAAGGAGATTGTGAGGGGGTAGAGGCAGCTACTGCTTGAAGAAGAGGTTCTAGGCCCATACGAATGATCTGCTGTTTTAATTGAGTAGAAACATCTTTAGAGTATAAACCTTCCCGGGTTAGTTGACGAACATTTTGTTGAAATGCTTCATGACCAATACAAGCTAAAACATGAGGGGACCATGGAGTGGGCGAATTTTTATGGCTGTAATCAAAAATTTGTCCATTTGAAGAAGCAATTCGTGAAAATATCTGAGGGAAATCTGAAGAGATGAGATGAGAGGCCGCATGGTCTTTTTGGAATACATAAGTGGATAAAACAATAGCAAGGGGTTGTTCAGACCCTTCTTCTTTAGAGGGTATAGGCGGGGTAAATTGGCCTGGATTTTGGATATCTTCTAGAGGTAAAGCGTTGATCGCTACTAAGGATCCATAAGCTTGAGGAGTAGAAGCAGCAGTGTAGATAAACGCAGGTGTTTCAACTCCAGAATCAGAAAGGGCCTCCTGTACTAGTTGAGGGAGTCCGTTTGTTCTTTCCTTAAATTTAGTCGATTGGGGATTCAAAAAGGTCAACCCAGCATTTGGGCGTGCAGAAACATACACAAGAGCAGCTGAAGGAAGTAGGTTTCTAAGTACTTTTGTAGTAGGATCTACTTCAGGATCAGAACTCAACCTGAACCATCTAGTTAAACTGGACATGATTTTTGGAAGATTCTGTGCTTTATAAAAGTTACCCTTATACTTATCGAGTGTATAAGTCCAAAATTACTTTACACTTCTAGAGTATATAGGTTGTTTTTAAA
>ERZ1292623.919-Hain-H51-01um-R1-919-length-29533-cov-11_pt1 | contig 29533 bp, 41 predicted proteins | sample MGYA00564398_ERZ1292623 | MGnify/ENA primary metagenome ERZ1292623 (study PRJEB36523, sample SAMEA6512633) | groundwater metagenome | collected 2019-01-07 | study: AquaDiva: Metagenomics assemblies of 32 groundwater samples
CTATTGTACCGAAAAACCCCACAGAAATGTGGGGTTTTTCGTGCAACAAAGCCCATCAGAGACTTTACTTTAGGAAAATGGAAATTGGGTACTGGCAAATTTTTGCGCAGACGCAAAACAAACCAACCCTCAAGGGAAGAAACTAGATTCTGGCGGCACTCTTCTAGTGTTTGACCAACGGACCAGACACCACGGAGTTCTTTGATTTCAGCATAAAACCGCCTTCCCTCATCAATCATTTCATACCGCGCCTTTCCCAAATAAGATTCAAAGTAGTCTTGGATCATAGTTTGATCTTAACATCTCGTCACACTATTCGCAAACAAAATTTGACCAAAGTCATACCACCCCAAACTCCCGTCAAGGGGCGAAGTTATCCACTATCAAAATCGGTTATCAAATTTTGAATCAATCGGAATAGCTGGTTGTGTTAGTGTTTGTTGTTGTGATGATATAATTTGTTGTTGCGATAATATATCACCAATAATAAAGGACCCTACTCCATAGATGGTAACAAGAACAACAATGATAAATATAATGTTCGAGATGGAACCCTGCCAACTTTTTTGACTGCGTGAACCAAAATGGGAACTTAATATACTGACAATCGCTGTTATTCCAAGAAGAGCGAGGACCAGATTTCTAGCGACACTGTCATTGAAATCTATTATCCTACCCATAGATGCGAGGGCTATGACAACGAATACGCACCCTAGCGTTAGCAACAAGCCTGATTTCCATTTCAAATTTGGTTTTATCTTTCCTAAAATGTAACCAACGAGTCCATAAATAAGAATTGATGATATAAATGTCCAAACGCTAGTGCCACTCAATGCCGTAAACATTAAAGCAATAAAGGAAACTGGAATACCAAGAATAAATATGCCTATACCGCTTAAAACATTATTTAGGCCGCTTGGTTTTGAAATTACATTTTGATTTATGTTATCCATCATATTGTTTGTTTGAAAATTAATTTTTAATGCTGGATGCTGTCACGGGTTTCGAGTCGGGCCACCCGCGGCTCGACATCGGTTTTGATTATTTGGAGATCAGACTTCACTACAATCATATCATCCTTTAATACCTTCACATCATCCTTCAGTACACCCATGTCTTGTTTTAGCACACCCACATCTTGTTTCAGAATCCCAATGTCCTGCTTAAGAACACCGACATCTTGTTTTAACACTACAACATCACTTTTCACTACCTTCATGTCACTTTTTAGTGTTTTTACATCCCCTTTTACTATTTTCATATCCCCCTTCAAAGTTTCTACATCCACCGCCAGATTTCCAATCATCTCGGTGTGAGATTCCAGTTTTTTATCTATTTCGTCAAACCGCTTATCAGCTTTATCTCTAAAAGCCGCCAAGGATTCACCGAAGGCCTTATTATGGGATCTGATATCCTCAAGCACCACTGTGTATTGATCGCGTTTAGACGATTGACCCTTTTTCATTACATTCATTACACTTAGTTTACCCTGCCCATTTAATTTACGCAAAGCATCTACTGGACAGTGGCTGTCACTAGATCTTTTTCCTTACCCCGAACAACGGCCACCGCAAGATCTTTGACTTGTTCGATAGCCAAACGCTTTTCTTCTTTCAGTGATTGAATTTCCTTGTCTAATTGTTTGCTTTGGTTAAGTAAATAAGTCACTTGCTGATTAAGCAGTTTGCCGTCGGCTTCGTATCCTTGGAGTAAAAGTTTCTTTTCGGAGTCAAAATCTTTTTTCAATTCCGCGGATATTTGTTTTTTGGTCTCTTCAACCGCTTTAGCCAGTTTTTGCGGAAAACTTTCGATTTGTGTTTTAAAATCTTGGAGCTCTTGCTCTTTTTTGTCGAGGATCTCTTTTTGCAATCTTAATTTCTCCTCTTTTTGATTTTGATCTTCAGTTGAAGCGCGTTTTTCTTTATCCAATTTTTCATCAAACTCAGCCTGTTTCCTTCTTTGAGCGAGACTGAGGGTTAAATTTTCCTGCTCTTCTCGTTGTTGTTGCGCGCGTTTCTGGCGCTCAAGCTCTTCTTTGGTTCTCTTTTTGAGTTCTTCCAGAGCGTTGACCTCGTTAATCAACCGATCAAACAAACTGTTAATTTGTCCGGCTGATTGCAACTTTAAATTCTCCAGCATGGCCGTGTGACTGGTCTCTTTGGCCACTGGCATCCCAATTGGAAGATCGCCAATCGTTGCTTCTATTGTTGATTTTTTACGCACCACCATAATTTTCAGGGTATCACAAACCCACCCTAAATTTCAAGTGGTGTTGTCCAAGCTCCCCCACCCCCAACTCTCGTCAAGGGGATAAAACTATTTGCCAGAACTATCCTGTTTTTTCTTTGCGTAGGCCGCTAAATATTATATTAGCCAACTCGGCAATAAGACAACAATAGAGGACGAGAAAGAAGAAAGCCGAAATGGCTCGTCAGAAAATATGTCCCAAATTAAAGCCCCAACTATACCTATGCTCCCAATACTTAACAGAACCTTATCAACTGACCTAGATGTTTCTATTTTTATATTATTTATTTTGAAAATTAATTTTTAATCCCAGCCGGAACACGCGCCTCGAGATGAGCAACACGCGGTTCGACATCGGTTTTGATTATTTGGAGATCAGACTTCACTACAATCATATCATCTTTCAAAACCGACACATCTTCTTTTAATACTTTCACATCGTCCTTAAGTACCACAATATCTTCTTTCACTACTTTAATGTCCTCTTTAACTACCTTCATATCTTGTTTGAGGACACTAACATCTTGTTTTAAAACACCCACATCTTGTTTGAGAATCGTTACATCTTCCTTCACCACTTTCATATCACTTTTCAGTGTTTTTACATCCCCCTTCAAAGTTTCCACATCCACAGCTAGATCCCCGATCATTTCGGTGTGAGAATCTAATTTTTTATCTAACTTATCAAATTGGTCCCCAAGACCCAACAAAGATTCTCCAAAAACCTTATTATGGGATCTGATATCCTCAAGTACAACTGTATATTGATCGCGTTTAGACGATTGACCCTTTTTCATTACACCTAGCTTACACTCCTCACATAATTTACGCAAAGTGGACTAAGGGCGGGGCTTGTAATTACAAGCCCCGCCCTTGTATTAACCGAAGCTGACCAAAAAACTACTGCTGATGATGACTCTTGATGTCTTCGCGGAGTTTCTCCAAGTAGCGAGCGGCGGCATCTTTACCACCCAAACCGAAAGCGAGGGCGAAAGCGAGGGCGATGGCCATAACCATGAACTTAATTACCTCGATCGCCAAACCACCGATTGGCCCCTCTTGAACAAGAATCCCCAATTGATCAACGACAACGAAGATCGCGAGAATCCAAACCGCCCACTTAGTGAAAGCGCCGAAGACACCGACGGAATTCACTCCCGCGGCCTTGGCCGATCCCATGACAATCCGCGCCAGGACATCAGCAAACTTCGCCGCGAGAATCAAGATCAAGCTGGCAATGATCAAGTTCGGCAAGAACGACAAAATTTTGTCGGTTAAAAACTGGTTCACCTGATCCAAGTGAAGCACATCGAAGGAGGCCACAAGGAAAGCCACAATGATAAACCACTTCACCAACCCGCCGACGAAAGCGCCGGAATCGAGACGGAATCCGGCCTTCCCCAACACATCCTCGGCCCCGATATTCTTCAGGGCTTTATCTATTTGAAGCGACTTAATGATTCGCGACACCCACTGCCCCAGGACAATCCCCACCACCCAACCGAGCGCAAAAATAATAATCGCCACTAAAAGATTAGGCAGAAATCTAATCACCCCCGCCCAGAGATTTTGAAAAGATGTCTGAAGAACATTGTTCCAGTTATTAAGAAACATAATTAACGATAATAAATAATAAACACGACCTTAATTTTTAATACCCAGTCGGGCTTATTCTAACACACCGGCCACTTATCACCATGTGGATAACCCCCTCGGTCTTAAATGCCAAGTTTGTTAATGATTTTCTCGTGCGGATAATCAAGCAAGTCACGAATGAATTTATCGTACGCCCCCAGCCGATAGAGGAAGTCGTTGGTCTCAAAGATGGAGTAGTTGAGCTCGCGACCGATCTCGGCTTCGATAGATTTGATGGCGCGCTCGATGACCGCCCGCTTCAAACGGTCGCCCACTAAGACGAGGTCGGCGCGACTGTCATTATCTTGAATGAAAATGCCGGCAATCAACAAGAGCTTCACTTTACCCACCGTATTAAAACGGTCGGTTAATTCTAATTTTCGAGTCACTAATTCGGTTTTGAGCAACCCCTTCAGGTGACCGAGGTATGGGAAAGTCGGATTCAATTGCCAGCCGCTGACAATTACTGGCGACTTGGGCTTACTTTTCTCTTTAACCTTCTCCTTCTTCTCCAACTTTTTAGGCACCAAGAAACCGATCGAGCGCAACTCGTTCAATTCATGTCTAACCGAAGCAGGATTCACTTTGCACCGTCGCGCAATTTCCTTCACCTCAATCATCAAGTCGGGATTCAAGATAAAGAGTTTCATCACCTTCACCTTGTCGCCACTCCCAAAAAGTTTAGCCAGCACTTCCATAATTTTGGATTATAACAGAGTCAAAAACTAACTCCCATTGACAAAAAAAGTCCATCATGCTAGCTTAAGTGAGGCCTCGGGAAATGTTTCCGGGCAACGAAAGTTCTTTGATAAGGAGTGCGAGTATGCGCAGAAAGAATGTTTGTTTGTTGATCGTTGGGGTTTTGTCTGTAGGGTCACTTTGCGCCGCCGAACCAGTGGCGTCAAACGAGAGCAATCCGTTCAGAGTTATTTGGAAAGCAATTCGCGCTTTGCAGACCGAAGTTGCCAAACTTAGCGATATTGTCGCCGAGATCGAGTTGACTCCCGGACCGGAAGGTCCAGAAGGACCACAGGGAGAACAGGGTGAAGTCGGACCAATGGGACCGGAGGGACCACAAGGTCCCGCAGGCGAGCAAGGAATCCAAGGCGAACCGGGTTCCGCAGGTCCACAGGGCGAGCATGGAGAACCCGGCGAGCGTGGTCCTGCTGGTTCGCCATTACATCTCTACGATGCTAATGGACAGGACCTGGGAATACTTCTCTCAGCAGATCCGTCAGCCGCTACTTACTTTATATCGTATTTACCGAATCCAGGTATATTTCTTGAACTCCGGCAGGTTGGTCGAACAGTTAAAATCGAGAATGAAGACGCTGTTTGGTTTGGACAAAAAAATTGCATTGGCACACCGTACGGTGCTAACAACGGGAACCCAGGCGGAACTTTCGTGCATAGGCATGGCAGTGCCTTTAGATACACTGATGGGCTAGCGCAAAATCTCCCTGTTTTTAGCGCTTCAAGTTTGGAACCAGAGGGAACCTGCAGAAATGGACAAGGCAATGTTGGGTCTGAACTAATCCCAATGGAAGAAGTGCCACTGTCGCTTAATTTCCCGCTTACTTGGCCACTTGATGTCAGATAGGAATGACGCGATGAAGTGAGATAAAACACGGCCGGTGGATTAATTTCCATCGGCTTTTTTTATTTTTTGTGAATTATCTCTGGCGAAATCCGATTGGCCGATGTTTTAATTCTGGAGGAATCATTAACTTTCGAATTGCGTCGAAAACCACTTTGAATTGAGCGTCGTATTTATTCTCTAGTTCGGCTAATTTCCGAGCGAGATCAGCATTAGTCGTCAAGAGCTGGCGGAGTCGGACAAAAGCTCTCATAATGGCGATGTTAACATGCACCGCTATTGAACTACGCAATACGCTGGATAGCATAGCAACTCCTTCTTGGGTAAAAGCGTACGGGAGGAAACCCCCTAGGCTATGTCTAGAAGGTATCACATTTTGTGATACCAAAAGCGCAACTTCTTCCTTGGAGAGTTGAAACATGAAGTCCTCGGGGAAACGAGAGCGATTTCGTTTGATCTGTTGTCGCAAAGCGATTGCCTTCACACCATAAAGTGCGGCCAGATCCCGGTCGAGCATGATCTTGTGGCCGCGAATCAGAAAAATCGCCTGATCAATTCGTTCAAGAGGAACAATCGAATGCGTCGGAACTTGTGAAGTCATTATTTAAGCTCCACCTTGCCGCCGGCTTCCTCAATTTTTTTCTTTAATGTTTCGGCTTCCTCTTTTTTCAACCCCTCTTTCAAAACGGACGGCGCGGCATCCACGAGATCTTTAGCTTCCTTTAGGCCCAGCCCGAGAACTTCTTTGACCACTTTAATCACCGCGATTTTCTGCGCGCCGGCTTCCTTCAGCTCGGCGGTGTAAGAATCTTTTTCTTCCACTGCTCCGACGCTTCCGGTCGGAGCCCCGACAGACATCGGGGCTTGGGCCGAAACGCTAAATTTAACCTCAAACGCTTTCACTAATTCATTGAGCTCAAGCACACTCATCTTCTCTATTTGTTCGATAATTGATTTGAATTTTTCTTCCATGATTATGTTAATTAAACTTTAGTTTTACTAATCTGATCCAGCACAACCACTAAGCGTTGGATGGGTGAATTAAACAAGTTAGCCAGTTGCGCGTAAAGCGTTTCGCGCGGCGGGATCGCCGCGATCCCCATCATCGTTACCGCATCCGCGAATGCTCCAGCCCACACGCCACCCAAAATCTTTAATCCCTCTTTCACCAACTTTTGGAATTCATAAATTCCTTTGGCTGGTGCGATGGGATCACCCGCCGGGTCGGTAAGATAAGTCAACGCTATCTCTCCCCCTAAGCTAGGCCAAGCGCCAGCCACTACCCGCCGCGAAGCGGTAAAAACTCTGGGGATGAGCGTCTTCTTAACCACGGTGTAGCCGACGCCACAATCGCGTAATTGTCTCCGTAACTCGGTCACCTGGCTAACGGGCAAACCATGGAAGTTGACGAAAACGACCGTCTCGGACGAGCCAATCCGTTTACCCAACTCTTCAATAATTTCCGCTTTTTTATTTTTGCTAATTGGCATAAATCACAAAAAATTAGCTTCGAGGCCATACTAGCCGAACGATAACTATTTGTCAAAGAAGTTTATAATATAGACCCCGACCAAACCCGAGACAATGAGCACGATGAAGCCGACGGCCATCTTCCAAAATGTCTGATCGAAATAATTTCGCCACATAAATTATTCGGCGAGCCAGCTTCTGACCCGGGTGAAAAAGTTGACTGGCTTCGGTACGGGAATGGTCGCGATTGCGGGCGATATGTCAGATGTTGACTCAACTATTTTGGTTGGGAGAACAGGAGTTGGCGGTGGCGTAAATGATTGAGATTTAATGGGTTTAAAATTATTTAGTTCCACAACTTTAGTCGAGAGTTCATTAAGCGACTGGCTTACGCGAGTGAAAGATTCCTGATCTGTGTTAGCGGAGCTTGGCCAACTGGTGTGGCTAGTAGTGGCGACTGTCGCATCGGGGAAAGTGAGAATTAAGGGGAAGTTGGGGATCGGAGAAAATCCGAGATAAGGACGAGGAATAACGGTCTCTTTGTCTCCCGCCACGATCGTGTCCGCCGGGAAAGTGAAATTGGCTTCGCCTTGCTTAATCTGCCAACCGCCAAGATTGACTTCCTGGGCCGAACGATTGATTACCGTCACCCGCTCGGCCGCGATCGGGGTAATCGCCACCACGGGTTCAATCACCGATACGGTGGTGCGACCGACGGCGGTCTCTCCATCACTACCCGTCATATTAAGAACCACCTGATACTCGCCGGAGAAATGGTAAATGTGAGTCGCCTTCTCGCCCACCGCGCTCCCGCCGTCACCGAAGGACCAACGATAGCGAGCTCGCTTCACCGTCACCGCCTCGGACGGAGTGGCTTGAAAAATTATCGGGCTATGAACACTCGCGAGACGCGCCCGGCCGGCGCTAACTCTGAATGGTTCGCGCAACACCACTTGACCGCTGATCGGCGTCGGACTCTGATGCGCCGAGGGTCGGCCACTGCCACTCCGATTATTTTGAGTCTCGGAGTTAGCATCATCATCTTCTTCATCGTTGTCATCATTATCATTGTCCACCGCCTCCCCCACGGTGATTGTCTGGGAAGCGGACCACGCTGTCCCGCTTGTCCTTGCCGTGACGGTTACAGTGATTGTGTGAGACCCGACTGTACTGTCTTGGTAATAAAAATTACGATTAGCAGAATGATTATTCATCACTGTTCTAGCCGGTTCGCCACTACTATTTACAAATTGTCCGGTTGCCGATGAAGAGACAAAACTCGCATCGCCGGTCTCCTCCATCTCTTGCTTCACGCCAGAACTGTCTTGAGTTTGGACGGTAATGACATCGGAGATTGCGCCAGGCGCCACGGTCTGCGGCTCGGTCGTAAAAACCAGCTGATTGACCGCGGCGTGAGATACGGACGGAGCGTAAAAAGCAAAACTAAAAGCGAAAAACAACAGTATAAATCTTAAGATTTTGAATTTTGAGTGGTTATTTTGCATTTTTCACTTTAAACTCTACACTTTCGGTCTCAATAAGCAAGCTCATCCACCAATTTCCCCGACTCGTCGTAGAGCGTAATCCGTTCGCGGTTCTCGGCCCAAAGTTCCCACGGCTGGTTGAAATAGACTCGCCAATCGTCGGTGTAGAAATCAGGGTCTCGTTCGTGCCACTTGACGCAAGCGTTGTAATTAAAGTGTTCTTCAACATACAGCCGACAGGCGCGGGTCAGATCATCCACCCGGCCATCAACTCGATCAACGCCTTCACGATCTTCCTTAAACTCCGGTTCATGACACGATGACAAAGAGCGGACAAAGTTGTAACACTTGTCCGGTAGAGTGGCAACCCCGGGTTCATCGGCCGGGTCGGGGCAATCGCGGGGAAGCGACGGAGTGAGATTGAGCGTATCAAATTCTTCTTCGAGATAGCCGACGCATTTATTGAGCCGGAAGCTCTGGCGAAGTGGCCAAGCTGTTCGCGAGGGTGGGGCGCCAGTCACCATGATAGCGCGGCCGCCGGGCGATAACATGATGGGGGCGAGTTGGCCCGCCGTCGTCGAGATAAATAAATTGGCGGCGGCGGGAATCGTCGCGACCATAGAGCGAGCGCGGCGCGCCGGATTATTCACCAACCGCCAACCGGTAATGTTGATGGGCGCGGGATTCTGATAATCAGCGGTAATTTCGATGTACTCCTTCCCGGATTGAATTTCATACCGAGCATTGCCACCACTAATCCTCACCTGGCCCGACCACGGCGAGCGGAGTTCGGGAGAGAGTGGGGTCAGCTCATCACTAGCCCGGTGAATTTCCCCACCACCAACTGTTGTCACGGGCGTGGGTGTCTCGATAAAGGGCCCAGTCGCGACTTCTGGCCGAAGAGGGCCGCCGGTCGCATACCAGAGGAACCAAAGCGCCGCCATAATCGCAAGGAACCACCACAAATCGCTCGTGGCACTGCCTCTCTCCCCAAGCCGTGGCTCTGGCCGCATGACCTTATCTTAGCGAAACCACCTTAAACTATCAATTGAAAAACTTATAAAAAAGAACAAAAATAAATTTTCTATGGTAAGTAAAGCGCCTTATTTCTTTTGTGGCCTTCGAAATCAACGGCGTAGTGGAAGGCGCCAGATCGATCGGAGAGAAAGAACCAATAATCCGATTCAACGGGTGTGAGCGCGGCGGTTAAAGCGTCAAGTCCGGGATTGGCAATCGGCCCGATCGGTAAACCGCGATAACGATAGGTATTGTAGGGCGACGAAGTGGCGAGATCAGCCCGACTAACTTCAAAAGTATTGCGATCCATGATGTACGGGAAGACCGCATCCACTTGAAGCGGCATACCGTCGTCGAGGCGCTTCCAGAGAATGCCGGCGATGAGCCGGCGCGACTCGGTGGTACGAGCTTCCCGCTCGAGGATAGAGGCCATGATGACTACTTGCTCGAGCGTCCGACCGGAACTGGCAATCAGCGGGTCAAGTAATTTGATGTTTGCTCGAAATTGTTTCGTCATCAGTTCAATCAGTCGCTCGGGTTGCCAAGTGGGTTGAACATAATAAGTATCGGGAAAAAGATAGCCCTCTCGCTCCGCCGCGAGGGCGGTAAAACTTTCACGATCGAAGTCGGGAATAAGTCGCGCGAGCAAAACGGCAATATTATGACTTGTCGCCCCTTCCGGAATTGTCACCTTGATCGGCGTCAGATCGTAATCACCGCTGGCGAGTCGAGCCGCGACGATGAAAACATTCGCCGGTTGGGAGAAAAAATAATCGCCGGCCACCACAATATCTTTTTTAAAACGAACAAGATATTCGAGGGCCTTGGGCGAACGCACCAAACGCTCGCGCGCGAAGAGCGCCGCCACTTCACCGATTGACGCCCCTTCGGATACTGTCACCAACGACTTGCGGGGGAAGTCGCCGGGTGAGGAGAAAGTAAAGATGAACGCCCAAACAATCCCTAAAGCAATAATTGGGAGACAAAATTTTATCATAAATTAAAGCGGTAAATCGATCGGCGGCTCGCCGCGCTTCGACTCAATCTTCGTTAAAGTCGGTGTTGTCGCCACCGCCCCGGGGAAGTGATAAATCGTCGCCAATTCTTCGGTGTTTAAGACCATTGACTTGCCCACATACGGCGGGTAGAAATAAGCGCGGCGACGATAAGCGTCAAACATTTTTCGCTTCATCTTCTCCACCCGGATCCCGTGGAAATCATGCCACGACTCTTCCACCCCCGTCTTGAAGCCCGGCTTGAAGCCGTTTAAGTTAGCCGAGTTGAATTGCTTGACCGAGCTCATTAAACCGACAATATTTACTTCCTTAAATTTATCTTTCGGCGCTAGATAAATCCCCCGGAAACCGCAATCGAAAGCGATTTTGTCCATGCTCCGCTCGATGGCCTCAACCACGGTACGCTCTCCGGGGCTCAATGCTAAAGCCCCAAAAGGAATCGCCGCGTCGGGGCCAGACTTGAATTGATCGCGTTTCATCAGTTTATCAATCAGAATATTGGCCTCCTTTTTCCAACCTTGTTTGCCAAACCATGTCCCCGGTTTATGGAATCGATCACGAGTTGCGATAATCAAAATCTGAATCCACACCTGTTCGGCGGGAGTAATCGAGCCCAAGAATTCGAGCATCGGCGTCATGGGGTCAATCTTGAATTCTTCTTTGGGATCCTTATCCAGACCATAATCCACATAAGTCTTGATGGGATAAGCATCCTCCTTGCTGAAAGCGAACTCAACCCCCCAGATTTTATGATTCGATGTTGGTGTACCGTAGGCCGGAATGTTGGAGACATAATCTTCCGTCTCCGAAATTTCTACCCCGGGGTATTGAGAGTAAATTTGGGCTTCAATTACATTCTTAAAAAATTTCGGAATATAAAAATAGAAGTGGATCTTTCCGCCGAGCGAGACCAACTCGAGGGAGAACCAAGAACGCACAATTCCTTTAGTGAAGCGCGTCCACTTATTTCCCGCGTAGGTTTGGGCAAAAATGCCGAGAACTACTTCCATCGCCTTCGGCGATTTGCTAATCTCCCGTGGCACTCTGATATCTAACATCACCCACTCGGTTCCACGGATATAGACGGCTTGCTTCCAGTAATACCAAAGCTTCCAAGCGAGATAAATAAGAAAGATCGGCAACCAGACAATCGCCGTCCGACCGATGGTGGAAAAGAGTGAAATTATCGTCTCGTGGACAAAGCGCGTAAGCGCAAACATATCGCTATTGTAGCATATATGGATTATTTTCTGGGAAACAGGGGTTTGGCGGGAGGTTTATTTTCACGAATTAGGTCGGTGATGGCCGCGGCGGTTTGGGGGAGGAAGGGTTCGAGGACGACAGCGAGGTCGGCGAGACCTTGGACGAGTTTAGTGATAATTTCCCGCGCCTTGTCTGGTTCAGTTTTAATTAAATTAAACGGTTTGGTCTCTTGAATATAGGCATCATGAAGACCGACATGCCGCCAAATTAGATCGAGCGCGCGGTTCAACTCATAACGCGCGAGCGGCTCGAGCAAATCTGGAAAATCAGTGATGGCGCGCTTCTTCACCGCGGCCGGCCGCGGCAAGTGATCGCTCGCCATCTTCATCACTCGCGAAACCAAATTGCCTAAACCATTAGCGAGATTAGCATTGTAAATTTCTTTAAATCTTTGGAGCGTCACATCCGTATCTTCAAACGGCTCGATATGACGGGCGAGGAAATAACGCACCGCATCAGTCCCATATGCTTCGACGAGTGTTGTCGGATCAATGACATTGCCGAGCGACTTCGACATCTTCTGACCGCCGCTTATGACGAAACCATGAATAACAATTTGTTTAGACGGTGGCAGACCAGCCGACCCGTCTCGACTCACCGACGAGGCGGACAAGAGCATCGCCTGCCACATCGCCGCCTGCTGACGCAGATTATCTTTACCCGCAAACTGAATTACGGGCCACCACTTCTCAAATTTCTCTAAATCATTCGGCCAGCCGATGGCCGAAATATAATTAACGAGCGCGTCGAACCAAACATACATAGTTTGGCTTGGATCGTCAGGCACCGGGATCCCCCAAGGCATCTTCGACGCGAGACGCGAGATACTGAAATCTTCCAACCCGCGCTCGACGAACGAACGAATTTCATGAAGGCGCGTCGCGGGAACGACGAAATCTGGTCGGCTCCTATAAAGTTCCAGTAATGGCTTCTGATACTTCGAGAACCGAAAAAAATAATTTTCTTCTTCGATCAGCTCGGGGGTAAGCATCGGATGAATCGGGCAACGACCAGCATCTAATTCAGAATCAGTTTTTTCCAATTCACAGCCGACGCAATATTTGACCGGGTAATTCTTTCGGTAAATATCCCCAGCCGCGGCGCACCGGCGCCAAAATTCTTGGGCCGCATTTGTATGTCGCGGATCAGTCGTTCGGCTGAAGTGGTCGTGGGTTAGATTGAGCGTCGCCTTCAATTTCTGAAACCGACCGGCGTAATCGTCAACATAAGCTTGCAGGTCTCGCCCCGCCGCGGCCCGGTAAACCTTCACTCCATGCTCATCTGTGCCGGTATTAAAAAAAACTTCGTGACCAAAGAGACGCCGATACCGCGCCACAATATCGGCCGTCACCACCTCGAAGGCGAAGCCGAGATGCGGGTCAGCGTTCACATAAGGCAAAGTGGTCGTGAGATAAATTCTAGGCAACATTGCGGTGGAGAGCTTTCTTCCGCTCTTCAAAATCACCGAGCAATTCGATCAAGACCGCCGAGGCCGGAACGGCTAGGATGATGCCTAAGAAGCCAACAAGTTTTGCCCCAATAATGATGGCCAAAATAACCACGATTGACGGCACGCCGACAATCTTCTTGACGACGAGCGGATAAAGGAGATGATTCTCAAACTGCTGAATGATGAGATAGAGACCCAGCACGAGAATGCCTGTGGTGACATTATGGCTAAACCCCAGAAGAATCGCTGGTACGGCCGAGAGGATTGGCCCGAAGACGGGAATGAGTTCGAAGACCGCCGCCATAATCGCGAGAATCAGGGCGTACTCGATATTCAAAACGGTGAGTCCGAGGTAGACAATCACCCCGACGAGGAGTCCCAAGAGAAGTTGCCCTTGCATCCAGAGACCAATCTTCTTCTGCGACCGATGCCAGAGATTGATGATGTAGGATTCACTGCGCGCCGGCGTAATCAAACGGAGGAAATTGGCAATACCATCATCCTGCACCGCGAGATAAAAGGAGATAACCACAATCATAATGAAACTGAAAAAGCCGCCGAAGATGATGCTCGCCGTCTCGAGGAAACCGCTCGATAAACCGGCAAAAGTGTCGCGCAGATTACTCGAGAAATTACTAAAGTAGGTCGAATTGGAGAAGGTGGAAAAAAAGTCGTTAGCCGAGTTGAGGAAAGCAGACGAACCAAGTTTAGTCGGCAAGGTTGTCGAGGCGTTGATTAAATCCTTGATGGCCGGTACAAAAAAAAGGGGGACAAGACCAATTAGGAAAGCGAAGCCGATCAAATAAACAATCAGCACGGCCGGCGTCCGCGGCAGGTGAAATCTGGCGAGGAAGCGCACCGCCGGCTCGATCGCCGAGGCAATCACCACCGAAACCAGAACAATTAGAATGACATCCCTAATAACGAAGAGTAACCAAACGAAAATAATGAGCAGAATGGCTCTGGCCACCGTCCCCGTGCTAATCGAAATCGTGGAGCGATTGGGTTCAACCATCGTTTAATCGTAACACGCGAAATTAAGAATACCAAATGTCGGCTGGCGGTTACTTAAATTATTCTTTAATTCCCTGGCAATGGCGGCGGCGGCTCGAAAACATTATCTCTCGAATAATCACTAGAATTCAGGAAATAAAATCCTAGTAGCCCCAAAACGATCATGATTATAATAATCCAAACTATCTTCTTCATGTCGTTCATAATACCACTAAAAATGAATGGGTTATCCACATGGGTTAATCTAAATGCCGCAGGATGTTAAATAGAACATAAATATCAGTGTCTATGATAAAATAAAATCGGTAATGATCGTCAACTCGTGCCTGCCAAATTCCCCGCGCTTCGTCAAATTTTTTACAATGCAACGATGGGTGGCGCAAATTTAGCAAAAGAAAATTGAGCTGCTTATCAAATTTTTTCTGAATCAACTTGGGTAAATCCGCAAGCTCTTCCTTAAACTGTTCAGTTCGTAAGGTTCTCATTTAACTTTAGAGCGGCGAGGTTTTTTTCGTAAAAATGCCATGAATTGAGCGGCATTGTTAAACGGCCCCTCTACTTTTCCCTCCCGGTACTGACGCATGGAAATTGCTAACGCCCGATCAATTTTTGGATCGCGTTTGATAATTTCCTGGGACGAATCAGAGACTAACTGCTCGTAATCACGCCGAGGAATCACCACCAAGTCATCCCGACCAGTTAAGGATTTAGGGATAGTTAAAGTTTGCATAGTTACCAACTTAACACAAAAAGTCAGCTCTGACTATTTCCTCTTCGTCCGTCTAGTAATCACGAAACGATTAGAATACTTTTTAGAGCGGCGGGTTTTGCGGCCGCCGGTGACCTTCCCCCACAGGGTCTTCGGGCGTTTCGTGCCACGACCTTGCCGACCTTCACCGCCGCCGTAAGGATGATCCACCGGATTCATGGCGCTACCGCGCACCGTTGGTCGGATACCGAGCCACCGTGATCGGCCGGCCTTGCCCAAGTTAATTAATTTCTGCTCTTCATTGGACACGAGACCAATCGAGGCCCAAGAATTCTCATTGACTCGTCGCACTTCCGATGAGGGTAAGCGAAGACTGGTGTAGCCAAGATCGTTGGATAACACTTGAGCGAAATTGCCGGCCGAGCGCACGAGCTTTGCTCCACCGCGCGGCTCGAGTTCAATATTATAGACGAAGGTGCCGACGGGAATCTTCTTCAGCGGCCGACGATTGCCGGGGGTAAGCGGCGCATCTTCCGCGACAATAAAATTGTCCCCCACTTTAATCGCGCCGGGAAGAAGGACATAACGACGCGCCCCATCGCGATAGAGAGCGAGGCCGATAAAGCCCGAACGATTAGGATCGTATTCGATAGTTTCAATCCGGGCGGCAATTCCAATCTTGTCATAGCGGAAGTCAATCTCGCGGAAACGGCGCTTATGTCCGCCGCCTTTATGACGCACGGTGATCCGGCCGAAATTATTTCGGCCCACGGCGCGTTTGCGGCCATAGGTTAGGGACTTCTTCGGCTGATCACCAGTCAAGAGTTCCCGATACGGGAGGGTGGTCATGGCGCGACGCGATGGACTGGTGGGGCGATAGGATTTCATTGGATGTTAGATATTAGACAAATTCAATTTTATCCCCGGGCTTAAGGTAAACCATCGCCTTCTTTAACCCCTGGCGGGTGCCGGCGCGACCACGGGTAAAAACTTTTTTCCCTTTAACTAAAATCATATTCACCTTGGTCGGCGTCACTTTATAACGCTTCGCCACTTCCTGCCGGACCAAGAATTTGTTCGCCGACGGGGCGACGAGGAAAGTGTAGCACGGTGGCACGGCCGAGACGCCGTCCGTCGACTTCTCTGTCACGCGCGGTTGTCGAAGAATTATATCCATATTAATTTTTTGCCGATCGGCCGAGAAGAGCGGCAATACTCTGCTCGGGATCGGTAATCACTAGGTATTGATAAGTTAGGATCTCGAGCGGATTGAGATTGCGCACTTCATCCAGGGCGACCGGTTTCAAATTGCGAAAGCTCTTGAGAAGTGAAGCACTCGAGCGCCAAGTGGCAATGAGCGCCCGGCGGCCGCGGCGGTAGAGGAGCGCTGGTGCTTCCGCGGCGGCGGCGAGGTTGGTGAGCATCGCGAGCGCCGCTTTAGTCTTCGGCTGGCTAAAATCCAAATGGTCAATGAAGATGAGTTCCCCGTCGCGGTATTTCGCCGAGAGCGCGGTGTAGAGGGCTTTGGTTCGCATCTTCTTATTAATTTTTTGACCATACACCCGCTCGGCAACCGGACCGTGCGTCACACCGCCCCCCTTCCAAAGTGGCGAGCGGATAGAGCCATGCCGCGCTCGGCCAGTTCCCTTCTGCCGCCACGGCTTCTTCCCGCCGCCGCGCACTTCACCGCGGCCTTTGGCGTGGGCCAAGCTCAATCTCTTCCCTTCCTGCATGCCGACCGTCACTTGGTGGACCAGGTCGGCGTTCCAAGGCAGACCAAAAACAGCTTCCGGTAATTTCACTGAACCGACATCTTCCCCGGCCTGATTGTAAATTTTGGATTCCATATTTAAGTAGCTTCTAGGAACTGGCTTTTAACTTTGTAGAAACTAGCTTCTTAAGTTCAATTCTCGTGCCACGGCGACCAGGAATCGCGCCGCTTACCGTCACTTCATTCGCTGACTCATTGATCGCGAGTACTTTGAGATTACCCACCGTTACCCGGTCGCCACCCATCCGCCCCGCCATGCGGATACCTTTGGCCACGCGACCGCCGGCCCGACCGCCGCCACCACCGATCGCGCCCGGCTCGCGCTCGGAATGTTTCTGACCATGGCTGCGCGGCCCACCGTGAAAACCGTGACGCTTGACGACTCCCTGAAAGCCCTTACCCTTCGAGAGACCGCTCACCGTGACACGATCACCGACAGCCAACCCGGCTTCTTTAATAGACACCACCGTTCCCGGCCAGACCGTGCCGGTCGAGTCGAAAACTTGAGTCATCCTTTGTTTGGTGCCAGTAATTTTCATAATAGGTTTTAGCTTCTAGCTGTTAGCTTTTAATGGTCAGCCTTAAAAATTTTTCCTAGAACCCAGAAGCTAGCACCTAATAGCTACTTGGGCTAGATCATCTTAACATCAATGCTCACACCGGAGGGCAAGCTAAGCGTCGTCAAGTGTTCAATAATTTTGGGTGACGGATTCTGGATATCAATTAAACGCTTATGAATCCGCATCTCGAACTGCTCCCGCGCATTCTTATGGACGAAGGAACTTCGATTGACCGTGTACTTCTTAATCTCGGTCGGGAGCGGGATCGGTCCTTCGATGATACCGTCATAGCGGAGAGCGGTGTCCACAATCTGTTTCACCGAGGCATCAAGAATCTTGTGTTCATAAGCCGCGACGCGAATCCGAATCTTCTGAATTGGCTCAACTACTTCCGGCTTTTTCAGCTTCACCTTTTTCTCTGTCTTCTCCAATAAAGCCATGGATGCTGATCAAGAGGTCTGACTAACTAAGCAATGACTTTGGTCACCACTCCGGCGCCGACAGTCTTGCCACCTTCGCGGATCGCAAATCGTTGCTTCTCTTCCAACGCCACGGGCGCGACGAGCTTCACCTTGAAAGTAATGGTGTCGCCGGGCATAACCATTTTCACCGACTCCGGCAGAGTCACTTCCCCGGTCACATCGGTTGTCCGAATATAGAACTGCGGCTTGTAACCAGTGAGGAAGGGGGTATGACGGCCACCTTCTTCCTTCTTAAGAATATAAACCTCGGACTCAAATTCGGTGTGAGGTGTGACGGAACCCCCTTTGGCGAGCACCTGACCGCGAGTAACATCCTCCTTCTTCGTGCCGCGGAGAAGAACCCCGGCGTTGTCGCCGGCAATTCCCTCATCGAGTTGCTTATTAAACATCTCGATCCCCGTGACCGTTGTCTTGGCCGTTGGCTTGATGCCGACAATCTCAATTTCTTCGCCTACTTTCACCTTACCCCGTTCAATCCTTCCCGTCACCACCGTGCCCCGGCCTTCAATCGAGAAGATGTCTTCGATCGGCATGAGGAAGGGCTTATCAATCTCGCGCACTGGCGTCGGGATGTAGGTGTCAAGCGCATTGAGTAATTCAAGAATTTTCTTCGCCCATTCATCATCAGCTGTCTTCGATTCGAGCGCCTTAAGACCCGAACCGCGAATGACCGGCACATTGTCGCCGTCGTATTGATACTTAGTGAGCAATTCGCGTACTTCGGCCTCAACCAAATCAATGAGTTCGGGGTCGTCCACCATATCCACCTTATTGAGAAAAACCACAATTTTCGGCACGCCAACTTGGCGGGCCAAGAGAATGTGCTCGCGGGTCTGGGGCATGACGCCGTCGGTCGCCGCGACCACGATAATCGCGCCGTCCATCTGGGCGGCGCCGGTAATCATGTTTTTAATATAATCGGCGTGGCCGGGCGCGTCGATGTGCGCGTAGTGCCGCGTATCGCTCTCGTACTCATTGTGCGAGAGGGAAATGGTAATACCGCGGGCCTTCTCCTCCGGCGCCGAGTCAATCTGGTCAACGGTCTTAATCTTCGCCTTTTTGCCAGCCAGATTCAGGACATGTAAAATCGCCGCTGTGAGCGTGGTTTTGCCGTGATCAACATGACCAATGGTGCCGACATTGATGTGCGGCTTTGAACGATCAAATTTCTCTGCCATAATATTTTGATTGCTTAATAATTAATAATGAAAAACAAAAACCAGACGCGAAACGCGTAGTGTCTATCCTAACAGACCCGAATTATTAGTCAAGTGAATTTCTTATTGAAGTCACAATATCCCTGGTCTTTTGATCTAGATCATCAATTAGTAAGCGGGATTGGAGTGATAAATTTGGATCGTCCAAGGTACTGGCGAAAACAAGACATTGCCCACCGTTGGGCGCGCAAACCAGAACATCTTTGATGGCTACGCCCTGGTTAGATTTGTAACTTCGATCTTCAATCTCAAAATCGGCTGGGTATTTAAATTCAAACCCATACTCTTCATTGCGATAAGTTTTCCAATTCGCGCTATCGGTCGTGACGGCAGTCGGACTTCCATCAGTTGGGCCTTTCTGACTCCACATGTACGATCCGCCGGCGATAATAATTAAAATGACAATGATTAACCCCACGCTTCCGAAACCGCGCTTGGTGTTTGGGTTTGACATGCTAATTATTCATTGACGATGCCGTCATGGCTTGGAAACTTAGTATTACTGGCAATCGTTTCTTTTTTAATTCCGAGCTAAATCGGCGCGGGAAATGTTTGGAAGCATCCAATACCTCCAACCCAATAATTTTACCCTTCTGCCCATAATCAAGAATAATTCCGGGGGAAACTTCATCGCTCTCACAATAACGCTCCTCGTTGAAACGAAGATAGAGAGCGTCTATTTTTTTATCGTAATGAAATTTCATAAATACTTTTTGATTTTTGAAGTGTAGAAAACAGTTACAATTTCCCAAATTGATCGCGTCTCCTCATAGATGACAACCAACAAATACTTCTTCCCTTGACGTTCTCTTATTTTTAATGCCTGAAACCGGCCATTAGGTTGTTGAGCAACATTAGTCGGTCTCCTTATTGCTTCTAAAACTTACCGTTCAGAAATTTTCCGTTCTGCCAACTGCCACCTAGCATGCGAGCTGAAAACAATCTTGACCATAACCGATCACATTCTAATATATCATTTCTTAGCCTCAACTACAAGCTGATGTATTCGTCTGTACTTCTTGTCTCTATAGGCGAAGCGGTATTTCTTAGTATCGCTAGCAATCCACTTCTGTTCTTGTTTGGTTTTGTATTCTGACCCACTCACATAACAATGGCCCCACACTTTTGAATGTTTTTTCTTTCTACAAACATTGGTATCAAAGAAAATTTCTGCTAACCGATTATTTACAATAGCAAAAGCCCAAGACATTGTAGGATTAAATCATTCTACGAACCGAAAGATGGCGCAGGGTTTCAAATTCCTTAAGTAGTAAAAGGTCGCGGGAATCCCACCTATTGGCGCCATGCATTTTGTGTGGCTTACACAAAGCGCAACTATGCTTTTTTAATTTTAGTCTTTTTCTCATTAAAAAGAAGCGGTGACTTCAAAGGTATCATGATCTTTCTCAAATTTTATTCGAAACATCTCAAAGAAAACTTCTTGACCTAGCAGAATATTCACATTCTCACTATCTACAAACCAGGCCGGTACTTCAAGTTCTTTATCTAAATGTTTTATTTTTAATCTCAAGGGTCCTGTGTACACTTTAACTCTACCACTACCGACACCAATAACATCTTTGGTTTTCGTTGCATCCAAAATGAGACCGGGCGCCGTGGCATATTGGATATGGAGCATCGTGGTATCTGCCCCAGAATCAACGAGTCCTAATCCGCTGATTTTATTACCTTTTGTCCCCAGCAGTTCCAACTCAAGCATTGGCCTTTTCACCATTTTTCCTCTTGAATCACTCACGCCCATTACCGGCCAATATTTAAACTTCATTATTTAAGTACCATAGAATAGTACATTGGTGCATAACCCAAATTAGGTAAGACTTTCATCACAATTTTTTCCGAGGTTTTGGCTAGAGTTAGGACAGCACTCAAACTATCTCCAACAGCTAAAATCTTCCTATAATCAGGAGATAGGGCCACCCATTTATTGACATGCTCTTCTCTGACAACCGAGAGATCCTGTCCTTTTATTACTTTTTCTTCCATGCTTTTATACTACACCAAAGAAATCTACTGGTAAAGGAGAGTCTCTATGCTTTTTTAATTTTAGGCTTTTATTTTATGAATTCAAACAAACTTCTGCAAATTCCTGACGATTTTCAGTGTAACCCACCTTCTTCAATGTCATCGATATTCCTTTAATCACAATGGTATCCGGAACAGGAAGTTTATTACCCCTAGAATCAGTAAAGTTACCACCCTTTACCATCAGAGGATTACCCAGTTTAGGAGTAAGTGGATTATAGTACTTACCGATTGGCCCAATATCACCATCAACACTAAAACTTATTCACATCAGCGAGAGATAGTAAAATAATCACCGCCTGTAGAATAATTATCTCCGATCGTACCCGTTGATAAAACTACACGGTACTCCCCGGGGACAAGGCTAACATTCTTACTAATAGAGCCAGCACCGCAATAATTCAAAACAGTTTTACCATCCCATGTGAATTCCTTGCGCTGGTCTGCATATTTTAAGCAGTCTATGGTCCCCAAATAACTTCCATCCCGCCTAGCCAGACCAATTCCTTGAACCATTGCAATCGTCTGTGGATCTACGGCTAATTTAATCGTGTGCGTTTCCCCAATCACCCAATTATCACCAGCTTTGGGGGACAACACTACACTGGAGGTCGGACTTCCATCGTTTGGGCTTTTCTGACTCCACAGATACGCTCCGCCAGCGATGATGATTAAAATGACGATGATTAACCCCGCGCTCCCGAAACCGCGTTTGGTGTTTGGCATGTTAATTTAAACACTTAATAACCCGAGATGTTGCTCCACCCGTCGAAGGCGTAGATCCATATTATTTATTTCCCGATCACGATCAGCAACCATTTTTAATAAAGAAGCTAAAGTAATCTTTACATCATGCAGATCTGATCCCAATATTCTCAACTGATCGAAAACTATTTTAAATTGATGATCGATGGATTTAAACTTTTCGTCTATGTTTTTGAATCTTTCATCCACACCATCAAAACCACTTTTAACAATCCGCCCAAACTTCTCAAATTCATCCCGAATAAATTCTTTATCTTCAGGTGTCATACGACTAGAGTATACCACCGACCAAATTGCTGTCTACTGCCGCGCTTCGATGATTTTTTGGGCGACGGTTTGCGGGACGGCGAGATAGCTGTCGAATTCCATAGTGAAAGTGCCGCGGCCTTCGGTCATCGAACGCAGTTGCGTGACATAACCAAACATCTCGGCGAGCGGCACCTTGGCACGCACGACTTTAAGGTGGCCCCGATCTTCCATATTTTCAATTTGCCCGCGGCGGCCGGAGAGATTGCCGGTGATGTCCCCCATCCATTTCTCGGGGACCACCACTTCCACCTTCATCACCGGCTCGAGAATCACGGGCCCGGCGTGCTTCGCCGCGTCTTGGAGCGCCATCGAACCGGCGAGTTTGAAGGCGAGTTCGGATGAATCCACTTCATGATAAGAACCGTGAACAAGCTCACAGGAAACATTAACGACTTGATAGCCCGCGAGAATCCCGCGATCAAGTCCCTCGCGCACCCCCTTCTCCACCGCCGGAATATATTCTTGCGGAATCACTCCGCCCTTGATGCTATTAATGAATTCAAAATCGGCCTCGCGCGTGACATTCTTGGGTAACTTCTTCTTATCGGCGCCCTCGGCTAAGGGCTCGAGCGGCTTGACTCGCAATTTGACATGACCATATTGACCCTTGCCGCCGGATTGCTTGATGTATTTATGCTCGGCTTCGGCCTCTTTCGTAATCGTCTCGCGATAAGCCACTTGCGGTTGACCCACATTGGCGCCGACACCAAATTCACGCTTCATTCGATCAACGATAATCTCAAGGTGAAGTTCACCCATGCCAGAGATAATCGTCTCGGCGGTTTCAGGGTCGGACTTGATGCGAAAGGTCGGATCTTCGTCGGAAAGTTTTTTCAGCGCCAAGCCCATTTTCTCTTGGTCAGCTTTAGTCTTGGGTTCAATGCGGAGCGACACCACCGGCTCGGGGAAGTGAATCCGCTCGAGGATGATCGGCTGTTTCTCGTCGCATAAAGTGTCCGAGGTCGTCGTGTTTTTGAGTCCGACTAGAGCCGCGATCTCACCGGCGTAAACCTTCTTCACCTCTTCGCGTTGATTGGCATGCATCCGCAGAATTCGTCCCACCCGCTCCCGTTCATTCTTAGTCGCATTGTAGACATAAGAACCGGCTTCGAGCGTGCCTGAATAAACGCGAAAGTAAGTGAGCTGGCCGACATACGGATCAGTTTGGAGTTTGAAGGCAAGCGCGGCGAAAGAAGCCTCGTCGGAGGGCGGGCGCGTGATGGTCTCGCCAGTCGTCGGATCGATGCCCGCGACCGGTGGAATATCAAGTGGCGACGGCAGATAATCCACAACGCCGTCGAGTACTAGCTGAACTCCCTTATTGCGGAGCGCCGAACCGCAGAAAACGGGGATGATCGAACCCGAAATCGTTGCTCGCCGGAGAATCGCTTTGAGTTGGGCGACAGACACAATCTTGCCTTCGAGATATTCGTTCATCGCCGCGTCATCCTCGCCGACAATCTTCTCCACCAACTCGTGATGATATTTCTCGGCGACCACCTTAAACTCCTCGGGGATCGGCACCAGCTTCACCTCCTTACCGAGTTCGCCCTCGAAGTGGTAGCCCGTCATAGTCAGAAGATCAATCACCCCGACATGCGCCGACTCCTCACCCATCGGGATTTGGAGTCGCACGGCTTTTTTAGTCAATCGTTCTAAAATAGTTTTATAACAAAATTCGAAACTCGCCCCGAGCCGATCCATCTTGTTGACGAAACAAATCCGCGGCACCTGATACTTGTCCGCCTGCCGCCAAACGGTCTCGGATTGCGGCTCGACGCCAGCCACGCCATCGAAGACCACCACCCCGCCGTCAAGCACTTTGAGTGAGCGCTCAACCTCAACGGTGAAGTCCACATGCCCGGGCGTATCAATGATGTTAATGCGCACGCCGGATCCCAAGGACTCACCTTGGGAGTCAGAATTTAAAGGTGAGTCCTTATCCGCGTGAGCGTAAGTGGGAACCCAAAAAGCGGTCGTCGCGGCCGCCGTGATCGTAATCCCCCGCTCGCGCTCTTGCTCCATCCAATCCATCGTCGCCTCGCCTTCATGAACCTCGCCGATCTTATGCGAGACACCGGTGTAATAGAGAATCCGCTCGGAGACCGTTGTTTTACCGGCATCAATGTGAGCAATGATGCCAATGTTACGAACACGATCAAGCGGGTAGTCGCGATCCATGGTGCGGCCGAATTAGCGAGCCACCGTCGGCGGACGGTGGGCCGTCCGCGCGAAGTGAGCGAAGGCGCGATTGGCCTCGGCCATCTTGTGAACATTCTCCTTCTTCTTCACCGCTTCACCGTCATTCTTGCTCGCTAAAATAAGTTGATCAGCCAGACGACGCGACATTGGCGCCCCCTTCTTCGACCGGGCCGCTTCAAGGAGCCAACGAAGCGATAAAGCCAAGCGGCGCTTCGAACTCACTTCGTGCGGAATTTGATAATTAGCTCCCCCGACGCGCCGTGAACGAAGTTCGGTATGTGGCCCGGCATTTTTTAGCGCCTCTTCGAAGACTTCCAGTGGTTCTTGTTTGGTCTCGGTCTTAATCTGGTCGAAGGCGTCGTAAGCTACTTGGCGCGCCGTCGCCTTCTGACCGCGGTGCATCAGGTAGTTGATCATCTTCGCCACTTTAAGCGACTGGTAACGGTCGTCGGGCGTGGCTTCGTGAATATTTTTTATTTTTCGGCGCATAATAATTGAAAATTGAAAAATTTTTACTTCGTCGCTTTCGGCCGCTTCATGCCGTAAAGCGAGCGACTCTGGCGGCGACTTTCGACACCCGAGGCATCGAGCTTGCCGCGAATAATATGATAACGGACACCGGGTAAATCTTTCACCCGACCGCCGCGAACCAGCACCACCGAGTGTTCCTGCAAATTGTGACCAATTCCGGGAATATAGGCGGTCACCTCCATCCCGTTGGTCAGCCGGACGCGGGCGATCTTCCGAATCGCCGAGTTCGGTTTCTTCGGGGTCGTTGTTTTCACCTGAACACAAACCCCGCGCTTGAAGGGTGAGGGATAACTATTCGGCTGGTTTTTGAGCACATTGAAACCTCGCGCCATCGCCACCGACCGCGACTTCCGCCTTTGGGTAAAGCGCTTCCGCTTAATTAACTGATTAATCGTAGGCATAATCTCACAGCGTAAGAGATTACTCTAATATATCGAAGATAAATCCGCAAGCGGTGAGATTAATTTCAACCAACATTATCATTAACCCCAAACGCGAAAGTGTGCTTCTTCCACAATAATTAATTTGCCGAAGAAATCTTTTGGTGATTTGAATTCGATAAACACTGATTTCAACGCTGACATCACCACCTCGATGAAGGGCGGTTCAATTCTGATTCGGATAATGCCATAGTATTTCTGTGGTGGATAAACAAGGATATTGGAAAAATCTGAATCAAAAGTTAAAAGAATCCGCTTTTCTAGTTTAGCCCGAATAGCCACTCTAGAATCAGGTGTGCCCGGCACTACCCTAGCAATATCACAACCCGAGGCCACAAGCGCTTCACCGATGGCTCAAGGAATATTCTCATCACAAAGCAACTTGAGAAGCATACTCACGAGTTTTCAGTAACTGTCCGGCATAGTTGAGAGCGGCCTCAACATGCCTCCTGGTAAGCTGGGGATAATATTGTGGGCCAATAATTTCATCAACCAAAACCCCGGCTTCCAAAAGACCCAGGACCAAATAAACCATGATCCGCGTACCTTTAAAACATGGCTTGCCGTGACAAATTTTTGGATCAACAGCGATATAATTAGCAACATTCATGAACTTTAATTTAATCTAAAAAGACCCTAAAGTCAAAGTCTTATCCAATACAAGATGATACCCAAACGAAAATATTTTTCTTAGACATCGTGATGTTGATTGGCTATAGTAGATAGGCCGGATGCGTAGCTCAATGGTTAGAGCACCGAGCTTATACCTCGGCGGTTCCTGGTTCGAGTCCAGGCGCATCCATTTTTTTCTCCGAAACCACCGTCTTGGTCAACAACTCCTTCGGCTTGATGCCGTGAAGAATGAGGAGTTTCTCGAAGCCCTCGCGTTCGAGAGTTTCCACTTTAATCAATTCTTCCGACAAGTCGTCGAGCGTTGTGCGGCGTTCGGTGAGAACACTCTGCGCGCGGGCGAGGGCCGCGCGTAAGATCGCCGACACTTCCCGATCAATCGCCGCCGACACTTCCTCCGACGAATATTTTTCGGTCGGCGAGCCGTAACCATTCCAGAGTCGCGCGGTGGCATTATCGAAAGCGATCGGTCCCAACTTGTCACTCATGCCATACTTCGTGACCATGTTGCGCGCGACCGCAGTCGCCACCGCAATATCGCTCGAGGCGCCGGTGGTAATATCGTTGAAGATGAGTTGCTCGGCGGCGTAACCGCCGAGAGAGACGACAATGTCATCCAGAAATTCTTTCCGCGATTCAAGTTTGCGATCCTCAAGCGGGAGCTTGAGCGTATAACCAGCCGCATGGCCACGAGAGATAATCGAAACCTTGTGTACTGGATCGGCGTGCGGCAGGACGGAAGCGATGAGGGCGTGGCCAATCTCATGGTAGGCGGTGATCCGTTTCTCTTTTTCCGAGAGGATGTGGCTACGGCGCTCGGGTCCCAGCATCACCTTCTCCACCGAACGAATGAGATCATATTGACTGACACGCTGGCGATTTTCCCGAGCCGTGAGAATCGCGCCTTCGTTCATAATGTTGGCGAGGTCGGCCCCGGTGAAGCCCGGCGTGCGCTCGGCAATGGTGCGCAGATTAACATCCTCGGCAAAAGGTTTCTCGCGGGCATAAATTTGGAGAATCTCTTCGCGATCGCGCAGATCGGGCTTATCGAGAATCACTCGTCGGTCGAAGCGCCCGGGTCGAAGCAAAGCTGGGTCCAAAACATCGGGGCGGTTGGTCGCCGCCATGACGATCAATTTCTCGGTCGGTTCGAAACCATCCATCTCAACAAGAATTTGGTTGAGCGTCTGTTCGCGTTCATCGTTACCGCCGCCCAACCCCGAGCCGCGATGCCGCCCGATCGCGTCAATCTCATCAATGAAAACAATGGCCGGCGCCGCCTTCTTAGCCAATTTAAATAAGTCACGCACTCGCGATGCCCCCACCCCGACAAACATCTCGACAAACTCCGAACCGGAAAGATGGAAGAAGGGAACGGCCGCTTCACCAGCGACCGCGCGCGCGAGCAAGGTTTTCCCCGTCCCCGGCGGCCCCATAAGAAGTACCCCCTTCGGGATTTTGGCGCCGATGTCAAGAAATTTCTTCGGACTCTTGAGGAAGTCCACGATCTCAAACAACTCCTCCTTGGCCTCGCGAACACCGGCGACATCCTTGAAAGTGATGCGTTGTTTAGTATCGGCCGGATCAATAATTCGCGCGCGCGATTGGCCGAAGGTGAAAGCCTGCATCGAAGCGCCGCGCACCTGCCGCGAAATCATCCAGAAGATGAAGACGACAAAAAGGACCGGCAGAAGAATCGGCAAGAGATTGATCAGCCAAAAGCCGGCCCCGCCCGGCGACTCGACGGTGACGGCCACCCGACTTAGCACTTCAGGCGACACGCCGTAAACTGCGAGCGTCTGAGTGAGCGACGCCTCGACTTCTTTCTGGGAGCGTTTAAGCTCCTTGGTCGAGTAAACGATCTCCAGTTCGTCGCCCTCCACTTTAATCTCCGTCACTCGACCCGCGCTAATATCTTGGGCTAATTGTGACAAGGGAATTAGTGACTCATCCCGCCGGTCTTCAGTCGAGAGCGTGTAGAGACCGGCCAAGATGAATAAGAGGAGCAGAGCGCCGACGATTTGCCGACTAAATTGTTGCCAAATCTCGCGCTGATTTTTTGGTTTAGATTTTTTAGGCATAATCAAATGTTTCTTCTTTTATAAACCTTGGACCGATGTTCAATGATTGCAATTTTGAGTGTGTAATTTAACAAGTCAATTTCATAAACAACACGATAGTCACCTACTCGTAATTTCGAGAAGCCAGCCAGATCGTTGCTTAACCACAACGGGTGAATTTTTTCAAAATTGTTAGAAAACCAATCTAGATTCTCCGCGATTCTGATTTGGACACTTTTGTCTAATTTATGGAAATCTCTTCTGGCTGATTCTTCAAAATAAACTGACCAACGAGGCATGTTTAATTCAGTAAATATCTTTTCTTGATTTCGGCCAAACTGGTGAATTTTTTTGATTTTTTACTTTTATATTTCAAAATTCTTTTCCTGAAACTATCCTTTATTTCCAAACCAAAATCGGGATCAGTCAAAACCTGTTGTACCGACTCGGCCACAGTCATTCTAACTAAACTAATAAATTTCCGATCTTTGAGCGTAGGCATGGGCACGATCGTATCCTAGCACAAAAAACTTATTTTCTGCAATGACAGGTTAGATAAACCAGTATACCATAAGCATATGCCAACCTTTGTTGAAAATCGGCAAGCGCGCTTCCGGTATGAGATTATGGAGACGCTCGAGGCCGGGATTGAGCTTGTCGGCCATGAAGTGAAGGCGATCAAGCACGGTCGGGCGAACTTGGCTGGCAGTTTCGTCATCGTGCGCGGTGGCGAGGTCTTCCTTTCGGGTGCCACAATCTCACCCTACCAACCAACTAATCTACCCAAGGGTTACGAGCCGGCGCGTCTTCGACGACTGCTTCTAACAAAAAAAGAGATCACCGATCTTACCAATATTGAAATGAAAAAGGGCTTGACAATTATTCCGCTTCAAATGTATACTAAGGGCCGGTCAATCAAGCTCACGATTGGGATCGCCCGCGGCCGTAAAGGTCACGATAAACGCGAACATCTCAAACGGCGCGAAGTTGACCGAGAAATTAGACGGACTTTGAAATGGGGATGATTGGCCTAGACATGGGGAGATGCGGCTACTGTGCGCGCCGAGTTTGCCAGAAACTCGTTAAACTTCTAGCATCTGAATAAGCGCCAACTTATTCTCTAAAGTGAAGAACGCCTTCGCGGGTATCTTCGCTCCAGCTTACGCTCTCGCCTAACGGCGCGACCCAAGCTGGCGTCCGAGCTCCTGAATTCTGTTAGGGAGTGACGGGTGTAATAATCTTTCGGAATAGGTCGTCGTTTGTCTCAACGACTGACCAAAATCATGAGACTCTGATAAATAATGGTTTCGTCTACTCTAGACATTATTTGTCGAGAAGCATCAGGCAAAATGGTGCTCAAGGTAGAATACGCGCGTAGAACCACAACCTAATCCTCCTTGCACGCGGGTTCGATTCCCGCCATCTCCATTCGTTAAAACATTAGCGCCCCCAAGGGCGCTTTTGTTTTTTGAGTGGAGATGAGCGAGCCAACTGCTTGGCTCGCGTGCGGGAATCGAACGCCGGAGTCCTCAATTTTTAGCAAAAAATTGGGACGAGGCGGTGCCCACTGCAAATAACGAAACACCCTTCCCCACCCACACCTAAAACACCACGCGATTAT
>ERZ1292623.302-Hain-H51-01um-R1-302-length-55612-cov-8_pt1 | contig 29511 bp, 23 predicted proteins | sample MGYA00564398_ERZ1292623 | MGnify/ENA primary metagenome ERZ1292623 (study PRJEB36523, sample SAMEA6512633) | groundwater metagenome | collected 2019-01-07 | study: AquaDiva: Metagenomics assemblies of 32 groundwater samples
CTAGTGACCTTTGCGGACGGCGGCCTGGAGCGCATCCGCGAGCAATCCTTCCCCATCTACGTGCTCGCGGCCGAGTTCCCGTGGATGCTCCCGCGCACAGTATCCGTCGCCCTCGGCATCGGACTCTACTCGCTGGAACGCAGCGTTCGCCGCGCCCCGCACCCGATGCTGCCCCGAATTGTGGTCGGCTTCACGCCGGTGGTGGTCGACGCTCGCGAGTGCGAGACCGCCGAGGAACTGGCGAGCCTGATCCTCGCGTCATCCGCCACGCCGCCTTTCACGCCCATCGGTGACTTCCGCGGCCTGAAGCTCCTCGATGGGGGGATGGTGGACAACGCGCCGGCGTCCATTGCCGAACGTCACCCGGAGGTGGCGCGCAGTATCGTCGTCCTGGCGCGCCAGTATCACCCGTCAGTGCTTGGGGTGCAGGGCGGCCGCCTGTATGTCGCGCCCACCACCACGCCGCCGATCGGCCGGTGGGACTACACCAAGCCGCACCTGCTGGACGAAACGGTCGCGATGGGCGAACGCGAAGCGGACCTGCACCGCGCCGCGCTGGACGCCTACTTGAGGTAGGACTCTCCGTCTTTCATCACGAACTTCACGCGCCGCACGGCCGTGATGTCGGACGTCGGGTCGCCGTCCACCGCGATGAGGTCGGCCAACAGGCCCGCGCGCACCGAGCCGATCCGGTCCTGCCAGTGAAGCATCCGCGCGTTGGCTGAGGTCGCCGCTACAACCGCCTGCAGCGGCTTGAGCCCGTAGTTCACCATGAGCTCCAGCTCGCGCGCATTGTCCCCGTGCGTGAAGACGCCGACGTCGCTGCCGCTGCAGATCAGCACGCCGGCATCCACGGCCATCATGAACGTGACGCGCTTGTTGCGAATGCCGGGAGTGTCGGGATCCACGCCGCGCTTCCAGCCCCGGTACGTGGTCGTGGCGTCACCGGCTGCCACGGTGGGGCAGAGGTACACGCCTTTGTCCTTCATGAGTGCGAAGACTTCGGGTGTGCCGTTGTCGCCATGGTCGATGCTCTCGACTCCAGCCATGATCGCGCGCCGCATGCCCTCTGGGGTCGACGCATGCGCCACCACCGGCCGCCCGCTGCTCGATGCCACGTCCACCAGCACCTTGAGCTCGGCTTCCGTGAAGGTTGGGCGCGTTTCGCCGTTCGGGCCCCAGCGATAGTCGGCGTACACCTTGATCCAGTCGGCGCCGCGCTTGATCTGGTCGCGCACGATGCGCGTGATGGACTCCACGCCATCGGCTTCCTCGGCGCCCTGCGGGATATCCCAACGCGGGTCAAAGCCCTTCGGTGCATAGCTGCCGCGCGCCACGATGGCACGCGTTGTCACGACCATGCGAGGGCCGGGGATGATCCGTTGCTCGATGGCCTGCTTGAGTCCCACGTCGGAGTAGCCGGCGCCTTCGGTGCCCAGGTCGCGCACCGTCGTGAATCCGGCCATCAGCGTGGCCCTGGCGTGATTCACCGCCCGCGCCACGCGCAGCGCTTCGGGTTCGTGCAGAACCTGGTCGTCCCACGTCGCTTCATTGTACGGGTGCAGCAGCAGATGGCTGTGGGCTTCGATCATTCCCGGCATGAGCGTCAGGCCGGTGAGGCGCACCGTCGTAGCGCCCGCCGGAGCCGAGATCTGCGCGGACGGGCCGGCCGCCTCGATGCGGTTGCCGCGCACCAGCACGCTCCAACCGTCGTGCATCGTGGTGCCGTCAAAAACCCGCGCGGGAACGAGGAGCGTCACCGCCGACGGCTCCGGGCGGTTCTGAGCGCCGGCGGCAGCGGCGTTGACCGCAATGCAGATGCCGACAGTGATCAGTCCAGTTCCAAGTCCCCAGTTCCGAGTCCCGGTCACTTGTCGTCCTTTTCAAGCGGTAGGTCCGCTTTCACCCACGCGTCAACGCCGCCGGAAAAAGTGGCGACGTCGGTGAACCCGGCGCGATGCAGCAGGCTTGCCGCAATCGACGACCGCGTTCCGGACTGGCAGTACACCACGATTGGCTCGCTACGGCTGAGCGTCGACAACTGCGCACTCAGGTCACCCAGGTAGATGTGCCTGGCTTTGGGGAGGCGACCGCTATTCCATTCCGAGCGGCCTCGCACATCCAGCAAACGCGGCCCGTTCGTGGACAGCTGCTGGGAGAGCGTCGCGGCATCGACGATTCGCGTCGGCACCTTGTGCTTGGCCATCAAAGCGTCGAGCGCCTCTCGGCCAGCCACTCCGTGGACCTCCATGCCGATCAGCGCCAGCCGACGCTCCACGGTCAACGCCTGTTCGGGCGACGTCGCCAACAGGTAGAGCGGCACGTCGTACCGCAGGACCGTGCCCGCATAGGTCACGAGACTGTTCCCGAACGGGATATTGATCGTGCCCGGCACGTGCGCCGCCAGATAGTCCCGCGATCCACGCAGGTCCACCACTTGCTCGCCACGATCCAGCGCGGCGCGTAACGCGGTTGCGTCAACGGCCTTGGCGCTGTCGGTGGCCGAAACGCGCGTCCACCCGTCGCGATTCCGTTGCTTCATGATCGCGAAGTAGGGAGGTGGTTCGGGTTGATCGGCCAGCACCCATTGCACGAAAGACTTCTCGTCCTTGTGCTGCAGCGCCGGATTGAAGAGCCGTTCGTAACCCAGCGTGCTCGACGGGACGGCGCCGAGCGCTTTGCCGCACGCGGAACCCGCCCCGTGGCCCGGCCAGATTTGAAGGTAGTCCGGGAGCGCATTGAGTCGCTGGAGTGACGCAAAGAGTTCGCGAGCCGACGACTCCATGGTGCCGGCGACCTTGGCGGCCTTCTCCAGCAGGTCGGGCCGGCCAACGTCGCCGACAAAGACAAAGTCACCGCTGATCAGGCCCATCGGCCGATCGCCCGTCGCCAAGTCGGTAATCAGGAACGAGAGGTGTTCCGGCGTATGGCCCGGCGTGTGCATCACGTCGATCCGAACCATGCCCACGATGATCGAATCTCTGTCACGGATGAGACGCACGCTGTCCATCGGTGAGGTGACGTATGTCCAGTCCCGGCCGCCATGCGCGGACAGCAGGAGGGTCGCTTTGTGCTGCCGCGCCAGTTCGCGACCGCCCGACAGGTAGTCGGCATGGATGTGCGACTCGGCCACATACCGGATCTTCAGCCGGTGGCAGGACAGCGTCGTCTGGAACGTCGCGAGGACGTTCGGGTCGAACACGACCGCTTCACGCGAGCGTTCGCACGCGATCAGGTAGCTCGCTTGTGCCAGCGAGTCGTCGTAGTAGCGTTCGAGAAGCATCGGCCAATAAGATACTTCCGGCCCCATTCCCCGTTTCCGCTTCCCAGGTCCCTGTCAGTCCATGGCCCACGAAATCGACTATCGTCTCATCGGCGACGACATGCAGGCCGTCATCGTGACGCTCGACCCGCGCGAGACCGTCATCGCCGAGGCCGGCGCGATGATGTACATGCAGGACGGCATTACCATGCAGACCACGCTCGATGCCACCGGCGAGAATCGTGGTTTCGTCAGCAAGCTCATGGGCGGCGCCAAACGGGTGCTGGCCGGCGACTCCTTTTTCGTCACGACGTTCACGAATGACGGCGTCAAGCGCCGCGACGTGGCGTTTGCCGCGCCGTACCCCGGAAAGATTCTGCCCGTGGATCTCCAGAAGTGGGGTGGACGGGTCATCGCGCAAAAGGACGCGTTCCTGTGCGCGGCGTACGGCGTCAATGTGACCATCGCGTTCACCAAGCGCATTGGCGCGGGGTTCTTCGGAGGCGAGGGCTTCATCCTGCAGCGCCTCGACGGGGACGGCCTTGCGTTTCTCCACGCCTCCGGCACGCTGGCCGAGATGACCTTGAGCGCCGGCGAAGTTCTGCGCGTGGACACCGGCTGTCTGGTTGCGATGGAAGAGTCCGTCAACTATGACATTCGCATGGTGCCCGGGATCAAGACAGCGCTCTTCGGCGGGGAAGGACTGTTCTTCGTCGAACTCACAGGCCCCGGCCGCGTCGTCCTGCAGACGCTGCCGTTCTCGCGCCTGGCGGACCGGATCATTGCCGCGTCGCCACGCGCCGGCGGACGGATGAAGGGCGAGGGTAGCCTGCTGGGTGGCGTTGGCCGACTGCTCGATGGCGACGGTTAGACCGCTCCAGGATCCGATCGCGCTGTTCCAGCGACTGCTTGCCGAGGCGCAGCAGTTGCCGAAGGAGCAGATGCCGGAGCCGACTGCGCTCGCCCTGGCCACGGCGAACCAGGAGGGACAACCCTCCGTGCGCATGATGCTGCTCAAGCATGCGGACGAAGCCGGCTTCGTGTTCTACACGAACCTGGAGAGCCGCAAAGCGCGCGACCTGAGCTTCAATCGGCGCGCGGCAATGTGTTTTCACTGGGCGCCGCTCGAGCGCCAGGTGCGTGTTGAGGGGCACATCGTGCCCGTGAGCGTCGCCGAAGCAGACGAGTATTTCGCGACGCGCCCGCGCATGAGCCAGCTGGGTGCCTGGGCGTCGCGCCAAAGCCGCACGATGGAAGCGCCGGGCGACCTGGAGGCGCGGGTCGCGGAATACGACGAGAAATTCCACGGTCAGCCTGTCCCAAGACCTCCGTTCTGGTCGGGGTTCCGGCTCACGCCCGAGGCGATCGAGTTCTGGTTCGGCAAGCCGAGCCGACTGCACGAGCGACAACTGTATTTGCGTGAAGAAAGCGGATGGCGCGTTCAACGCCTCTATCCCTAGCTTCCACCATGGCATCGCACGCCACGTCTTCGCCTCCAATTCCGCCGCCGGCGCCAGCTGCGGGTTCTTCCGCGCCGACGCCGGGTGCGAATGGCGCGCAGGAAAACGGCGCCCCCGGTGGTTCCAGCGGTCCCGCGGCGTGGACGATCGAACAGTCCAAGGCGACCTACAACCTCGATGGATGGGGCGCCGGCTTCTTTGATGTGAACGCGGCCGGCCATGTCGTCGTGCGTCCGGACCTGCAGCACCCGGACCGCGAGTTGGATCTTTTCGAGGTTGCCCGTGACCTGGAAGAGCAGGGGGTTCAGCTGCCCGTACTGTTGCGCTTCTCCGACATTCTGCGCTCGCGACTGGACGCGCTGTCGGAACGGTTCATCAACGCCCGGGAGGAGTACAACTACGACGGCGGATACACCACGGTCTACCCGATCAAGGTCAACCAGCAGCGCCACGTCGTCGAAGAGATCGTCGAGTTCGGCTCGCGTCACGGCGTCGGCCTCGAGTGCGGCAGCAAACCGGAGTTGCAGGCGGTACTCGGTCTCGCGGACCATACCAACCACCTGATCATCTGCAACGGCTACAAGGACGAGGAGTTCATGCGGCTGGCCCTGATGGGCCAGAAGCTGGGGCACCAGGTGTTCGTCGTCATCGAGCAATTGAGTGAGATCGACGTCCTGATCCAGGTGGCACAGGAACTGGACGTGAAGCCGACGGCCGGCATTCGCATCAAACTGGCATCGCGCGGCTTTGGCCGGTGGAAGGAGAGTGGCGGCGAGAAGTCGAAGTTCGGCTTGCATTCCGCCGACCTCATGTCCGCCATCGAGAAACTCCGCGCCGCCGACCGTCTCGATTGGATCAAGCTCATCCACTTCCATCTCGGCTCGCAGATCACCGACATCCGGTACATCAAGAACGGACTCCAGGAGATCACGCGTTTCTACGTCGAGCTTCGCAAGATGGGCCTCGACATCACGCACCTCGATGTCGGCGGTGGCCTGGGCGTGGACTACGACGGTACGAACTCCGAATCGGACTCGAGCGTCAACTACTCGTTGCAGGAATACGCCAACGACATCGTCTACACGATGGCGGAGGCGTGCCGCGAGCATGACCTGCCGATGCCGCACCTGATCAGTGAGTCCGGCCGCGCGCTCACAGCGCATCACGCGCTCTTGCTGCTCAAGGTGATCGACGTGGAGTCGCACGAAGTGCGCGGACTGCCGGAGTTGACCGAGGACGACCACGCACTGCTGCACGAGATGGTGGCGGACTACAAGGACGCGTCGCGCAAGAACGTCTCGCGGCGCCGCATCCGCGAGGTGTACCACGACCTGACGTTCGACAAGGAGCGCGCGCAGGAATTGTTCAACACCGGCGTGTTGACCTTGCGCGAACGCGCGTTGGCTGAGCGCATCTACCTCGCCACGCTCAACGTCATCGCTCGGCATGCCGAGCGGCACCGCGACGACTTCGAAGACATCGCCAAGGATCTGTCGTCGGCGTTGGTCGACCGGTACTTCTGCAACTTCTCGGTCTTCCAGTCGCTGCCGGACAGCTGGGCCATCGACCAGTTGTTCCCGATGATGCCGATTCACCGGCTGACCGAGCAGCCGACACGCCGCGCCACGATTCAGGACGTCACGTGCGATTCCGACGGCAAGATCGACCGGTTCGTCGGTGAGAACGGGGGAAGCCCGAGCCTCGAGGTCCATGACACTCGTGACGGCGAGCCGTATATGCTCGGCGTCTTCCTCACGGGTGCGTACCAGGAGATCCTCGGCGACCTGCACAACTTGTTCGGCGATACGAACGCCGTGCACATCCGCCTGAATGATGCGGGCGGATACTCGGTGACGGACCTCGTGCACGGCGACACGGTGACCGAGGTGCTCAACTACGTGCAGTTCCGCGGTGCGGATCTGCTGTCGGTGTTTCGTCGCAAAGTGAACAACGCGAAACACATTTCGCGGCAGGACGCCAACACGTTCATCGCGGACTACGTGGCTGGCCTGGAAGGGTACACCTACCTCGAGGGCGAGGCCGCGCAGTGACTACGCTGGCGGCACTTGCTGCTGCCTGGTTCGCGACAAAACTGCTGGGCGATCTCGCGCAGCGCATCAAGCAGCCCGCCGTCCTCGGCGAACTGCTGGCCGGTGTCCTCCTCGGCGCTTCTGTGTTCGGCGTGCTGGACCCCGCCGATCCGTTCATCCATCAGCTGTCCGAACTCGGCGTCATCGTCCTGCTGTTCACCATTGGGCTGGAGACGGAGCTGGCGTCGCTGGTGCGCGTCGGAAGTGCCGCCACCATGGTTGCCGTCACCGGAGTGGTGCTGCCCATGGTCTCCGGCTATTACGTCGGCGTGGCGCTCGGATTGGAGACAGTGCCGGCACTCGTCTGCGGCGCCGCCCTCTGCGCCACGTCGGTCGGGATCACCGGGCGCGTCCTTTCGGATATCGGCTGGCTGGAGTCCACCGAAGGGAAGGTCATCCTCGGTGCCGCGGTCATTGACGACGTCATCGGGCTGATCATTCTTGCCGTCATCGCGTCGGTCGTCGCGGGTGGCACGCCGACGGTGGCGTCAGTCTCACGCCTCACCGGTGTTGCGGTAGCGTTCGTCGCGGCGGCAGTGCTGATCGGCGGCGTCGTTGCCAAGCCGCTATTCGGCGCCGCGGAGCGCTTGAAGGCCGAAGGCGCGCTGGGGACGATCGGCCTGGTGTTCGCCATCGTGCTCGCGTGGTTGGCTGAGATGGCTGGCTCGGCGATGATCGTCGGCGCGTTTTCGGCCGGCCTCGTGTTGCACGGCCTGCCTCAGCGCAAGGAGATCCAGAGGACCGCAACGAGTCTGGGTCACCTGGTGGTTCCGCTGTTCTTCGCGTCGGTCGGCGCCGCTGTGAGCCTGGGAGCCCTGGCGGACTCTCGGTCGCTTGCGTTGGGAGCGGCGCTCGTGGTCACCGGCATTGTCGGCAAACTCCTTGCCGGCGTCGGCGCGTGGCGGCTGCAGGCCGACAAGACGCTGATCGGCATCGGCATGGTGCCGCGCGGGGAGGTGGGCCTGATCTTCGCGCAGATGGGCCTTGCGGCCGGAGCTGTCACGGCGGGCCAATACGGCGCGTTGATGCTCATGGTGCTCATCACGACGTTCGTAACGCCGCCGGCGCTGGCTTGGCGCGCGCGTCACGTGGGCAGGCGTGCGCCAGCGACGGACCGGCCCGGCGACGGCGGAGTGGATGATCTCGTCGCCGGGATCCGAAAAACTGGGCGCTAGCCGAAGCGCTTCTCCACGGCCTTCCAGTTCACGACGTTCCACCACGCCTTGATGTAGTCGGCGCGGCGATTCTGGTAGTTGAGGTAGTACGCGTGCTCCCACACGTCGAGGCCAAGGAGGACAGACTTCGCCGGCGTGCCGTCCATGAGTGGGTTGTCCTGGTTCGGCGTGCTCATGATCGACAACTTGCCGCCGTCATTGAGCAGCCACGCCCAGCCTGAGCCAAAGCGGCCAACGCCGGCGGCGGCGAATTGCTCCTTGAACTTGTCAAAGTCGCCGAACGCCGACGTGATGGCGTTCGCGAGGGCGCCGCTTGGTGCACCGCCGGCATTCGGACCCATGAGTTCCCAGAACAGCGTGTGGTTCCAGTGGCCGCCGCCGTTGTTGCGAGCCGCGGTGCGCACGGCCTCAGGCACGCCGCTCAGCGAGGCGCACACCTGCTCTGCCGTCTTGCTCGTGTAGTCCGGCGCCTTTTCGAGCGCGGTGTTCAGGTTGGTGACGTAGGCCTGATGATGCTTGCCGTGGTGAATCTCCATCGTGCGCGCGTCGATGTGCGGCTCGAGGGCATTCGCGGGATACGGAAGCGGGGCGAGGGTGAACGGCATGTCGCGCTCCTGAATCGGTCAGAGGTTCGAGCGGTCGGCGGTCATCGCCCGGCGTCTCGATTGCCACCAGTGGTAAACGCCCGGCATTAGCGACAGCGCGATCACCACGATGATCACTTTCTCGATGTGGCGGTCGATGCCGGGAATGTAGCGTCCGAGAAAGTACCCGGTGAGAATCATGCTCCAGATCCAGAGCACGCCACCGACCACGTTGTACGTCGTGTAGCGGCCGTGGTCCATTTTCGCCGCGCCGGCGACGATCGGGACGAACGTGCGCACGATGGGCATGAAGCGCGCAATGATCACAGTCTTGCCACCGTGCCTCTCGTAGAACTCGTGTGCCTGGCGCAGGTACCGCGGCTTGAAGAACAGCGACTCCTCGCGCTTGAACAGGCGTGGGCCGCTGTACCGGCCGATGGCATAACCGAGCGCATTCCCGGCGATGGACGCGACGCAGAGGATACTGCCCAAGAGCCAGGGGTTGAGCCCGAACTGTGGTTGCGAGGCCAGCAGGCCGGCGGTCACCAACAAGGAGTCGCCTGGAAGGAAAAAACCGACGAACAGGCCCGTTTCCGCAAAGATGATTGCCGTGAGTCCCACGTAGCCGCCCCACGCGACGAGGCCTTTCACGTCGCGCAGCTTGTGGAACAGGTCGAGGAGGGTATCCATTGCGGCAGGAAGCTAGTACCCTGAACCCCGCGATCGCACCCTGCACCCCGCACCCTGAGTTGCTGGTTCACGTCGTCCCCCACACACACTGGGACCGGGAGTGGTACCACTCTGCCGAACGATTCCGGCAGCGGCTCGTGCCACTCATCGATGAACTCCTCGATGACGCGGCCCCCGGCGCCAGCTTTCTGCTCGATGGGCAGACCGTTGTGCTCGAGGATTATCTCAGCATCCGACCCGAGCGCGCCTCGGAACTGAGCGCGGCGTTGCGCGGGGGTCGGCTCGAAGCCGGTCCGTGGTTTGTCCTCGCGGACGAACTGATTCCCGGCGGCGAAGGGTTGGTGCGCAACCTGCTTGCCGGCGCCCGCACCATGCGTGACCTGCGTGCCGAATCGCCGCCGGTGCTGTATTGCCCGGATTCGTTTGGCCACCCGGCGTCCCTGCCAGACATCGCCGCCGGCTTCGGCAAGGCGCTTATCGTGATCTGGCGCGGCTGCCGCAGCGAGCGCGATGCGTTTCACTGGCGCGGACGGCACGAACGCGTCATGGCCTATCACCTGTCCCGCTCCGGGTATGAGTTGGGCGCGAATCTCCCGGCGGATGCCGACGCCGCGCCGGCGCGTTGGGCCCGCATCAACGGAGAACTCGGGGGCCGGTCGGCGACGGGTGTGTCTCTGCTCCTGAACGGCGCGGATCATCACGCGCGGCAGCCGGATTTGCAGCGCGCCGTGTCCGAGCTGGGGTGGGTCGCCAAGCCGGCCAAGGTCGAGCTCTCGAGCTTGGCGCAGTTCGCGCGTGAGCTGGCCCGCTTGGCGGCGTCGTCAAAACTCGGTGAGGTGGCTGGCGAACTGCGCGATTCGTACGGCTACACATGGACGCTCCAGGGAACGCTCGCGAGCCGCGCGCACCAGAAGCGCCGCTATTCGCGCATCGAGCGCGAGATGGTGCGCGACGTCGAGCCCTGGGCCGCCTTGTCGCGGCTCGTGCGTGGCATCAGTCGACAACCCTTCACGCGCGCCGCATGGAGGGACGTGCTGCTGTGCCAGCCGCACGACAGTCTGTGCGGCTGCAGCACCGACGCGGTCGCGCGCGCCGTAGACGCCCGGCTGGAAAGCGCCGAGCAGCAGGCGGCCGGCCTCCGCGCGGATGCGATCCTGGACCTCATCGGCCATGACCGCGAGGCCGCACGCGCGGCGACGGACGCCCACCAGGCATTGGTGCTCGTGCGGAATCCGTGTGCACGACCGCGCTCGGGTGTGGCGATCGTGGAACTCACCACGAAGCTCGCGGACGCACCAGTCGGCCCCGGATCGGGCCCGGCGGTCATTGCGAATGGCGACGGGGCGCTCGTGGCCGAACGCGACGGAGTGCAGGTGTTGGAGACTTCCACGGCATTCGCGCGTACCGAGGCGCCGCGCGCCTATCCGGACAATGACCTCGTTGTCCGGCAGAACGCCGCCGTGTGGGTCGACAATGTCCCGGCCTATGGGATTGCGGCCATGTCCCTGGCGCCTGCTTCGGGTGCCGCCACGGCTCCTGAACGGGTCACCGTCGACGGCCGCAAGATGTCGAACGGCCGGGTGGTTCTCGCGTGGAGCCCGTCCGGGCAAATCACCCTGACGGACGTTGCGACGCGACGTGTCCTGCGCGGCGTGGTGTCCTGGGAAAGCCGCGAAGATCTTGGCGACCTGTACACGCCCTCGGTGCGAAAGCCGAAGTTCAGCGGGCGCTGTGTCGGAACTCGCGCAGTGCACCGCGGCCCGCTGCACGGCGCGGTTGGGCAGACTTGGCGATTCGTGCGCGGCAAGGAGCGCGTCGACCTCCACATCGTGTTCTCACTCGATGCCGGGGCATCCGCGGTAGGCATCAAGGTTGCCGGGGAGAATCGCGCGCGTGATCATCGCCTGCGACTCGTGATTGCCTCTGATGTTGTCGGCGACGCGACCATCGCTGACGCTGCCTGCGGGCCCGTCGAGCGAACCGCGCCACAGGTCGGCGCGGACGCGGCCGTGATGGAGAAGCCGATTCTGACAGCGCCGTTGCACCGCTATGTGACCAGATTCGACGGGCACGCCGGCGTCACGCTGTTCTCCGACGGACTCGCCGAATACGAATCCGTGAAGCGTGGATTTGCGGTGACCTTGGTTCGCGCAGTGGGCGAGTTGTCGCGCGCCGACCTTCCAGAGCGTCCGGGCCATGCGGGATGGCCGGTTTCCACGCCGGATGCCCAATGCACGGGACCATTCGCCGCCGGATTCGCGCTGCTGCTGCACGGCCCGCGGTCAGACGACGTCCTGATCCAGATCGAACGCACGGCGGACGACGTCTTGCATCCGATCGCCGGGGAAACGCTGCGCTCGGCCCTCCGGGTGCCGGCGGCCGTCCACGGCGTCGTGCTGGAAGGCGCCGGCCTGGCGTTCTCCGCGATGAAGGAGAGCGAGGTGGGCGACTGGACGGTGCTCCGTTGCGTCAATCTGCTCGATCGCGAGGTCTCCGGACGCTGGCGATTCGGGTGCGCCATCAGGGAAGCCAAGGGCTCACGTCTGGACGAGATGCCATTCGAGAAGATGGTCATCAACGACAATGCGATCGCATTTCGTGCGCCACCGCGCGGTATGGTGACTGTCCTGGTTCGCTGACCTCACACGCGTTCCGCGAGCGAGCGCCGCAGCCCCGGCTGATCGCCGGCCAGACGGTCCCGCAGCGCGTCACCGATGAGCGTGGCGCAGAACACGGTGAGGATGAGGGCCGTGCCGGGCGCAATCGCGACCCAGGGCGCCGTCACGATCAGGTCGCGCCCACCTGCGATCATGTTGCCCCAGCTCGGGCTCGGCGGCTGGATGCCCAGTCCGAGGAACGACAGGCCGCTCTCGAGGAGAATCGCATTGCCGACCCCGAGTGTCGTCGCGACAATCGCGGGCCCGAGCGCGTTCGGCAGCGCGTGACGCCAGAGCGCACGCCATGACGTGGTTCCGAGCGCCACGGCGGACTGAACGTACGGTTGCGACCTCACGCCGAGCACCTCCGAACGAATGAGGCGGGCTACACCCATCCATCCAGTGGCGACGAGGACAATGACGACCGTCGCGAGTCCAGGCTGCCAGAGTGCCGCACACACGAGCAGCAGGACGAGGCGCGGCACGGAAAGCAGTGTGTCGGCCAATCCCATGATCGCGCGGTCCACCCAACCACCGACCCAGGCCGCAATGGCGCCCGCCGCGGTGCCCAGCGCCGCCGAGATCAGCGAGCCGGCAATGCCGACCGCGAGGGAAACGCGGCCCGCCAGCATCATACGGACAAACAGGTCGCGTCCAAAACGGTCAGTGCCCAGCACATGAAAATGCCCGTTGGCGTCGGTGGTCAGCGGCGCCAGGAGTCGCAGCCGCAGCACGTCGCCGATGGCCATCGGATCGGCGCTCGCCAGCATCGGCACCACGAGACACGCGAGTGCGAGGGACGCGAGCGCGATGGCTCCGCCAAACGCCAGGCGGTCGTGCGTCCAGGGTGCGCTCATGCTGTCTCCCGCCGCGGGTCCAGCAGCGGCAGCGCCAACTCCGCCGCCAGGTTCGCGACAATCACGGCGCCGGAGTACCACAAGGTGGCGCCCATGATCACCGGGTAGTCGCGCGCGAGGATGGCGTTCAGCGTCGCCCGGCCCAGACCGGGCCACGCGAACACCGACTCGACGAAGATCGATCCGGCCAGGAGCCCGGGCAGTGACAACGCAAAGAGCACGACGAGCGACGGCAGCACGTTGGCCAGCACGTGGCGCGCATAGACCGTGATGTTGGACGCGCCCTTGCCGCGCGCGGTCTTCACGAAGTCCATGCGCGCCACATCCAACACGCTGGTCCTCGCGTATCGCGCAATGCCGGCCGCGCCGACCACCGAGAGAATCGACACGGGGAGCAACGCGTGACGCCACAGGTCAACGACACCGGCCCACCCCTCCGGCGCGACACCGGGCGTACGCAGCCCGAAGGACGGCAACCGAAGCCAGGCCGGCAGTCCCAGTACAGCGGCTCCGTACGTGAAGACCGCCACCAAACCGAGCGCGAGCCAGAACGTGGGCGCCGCATAGGCGGCCGTCGTGAGCGCCGTCAGTGCCCGGTCCAGTGGACGCCGATGCTGCGCGGCCTGCACCATGCCGATCGGTACGCCGATGAGAAACGTCAGCGCCAGCGACAGCGCACCCAAGGCAATCGACACCGGCGCGGCCTCCGCGAGAACCACCGAGACTCGCCGGCCACTCGCGAAACTCGCGCCCAGGTCACCGCTCACCGCGTCGCGCAGCCACCGTGCATATTGCACCGGCATGGAACGGTCGAGCCCGAGTTCCGAACGCAAGCGGGCGGCATCGCCGGCGGAGGCGCCCGGCGCAACCAGGAAGGTCGCCGCGTCACCCGGCGCCAGGCGTAGCAGCGCAAAGGTGAGCGTCACCACCAGCCACATGAGGCCGGCGGCGACGATCAGGCGCCGGAACAGGGCAGTCGCTTGCACGGCTGGATAATGCGGTCGCGCCGGACAGCGTCAATTGCCGCGCTCGCGCTGGCCGTCGCGTGCGGTGGGCCGCAGCGGCCGGCCGACGTGGTGGTCTACGCCTCGGGCACCGACCTGGAGTCTGCCAACCCGCTCATCACGATTCACCCGCTGTCGCGGCAGATCCAGCGGCACGTGCTGTTCGTGACGTTGACGCGCTTGGACAGCGCCCTCGTTCAGCAGCCGTACCTCGCCCGGCGATGGATGTGGAACGCCAACCGGTCGGTGCTCACCATGCATCTCGAGCCCGGCGTCCATTGGCACGATGGTGAACGCACCACCGCGCGCGACGTTCGTTTCACGTTGCTGCGTGGTCGGGATCCGCGGACCGGCTACCCCCGGTCCAGTGACCTCGCGGCGATCGATTCGGTCCTCGTGCCATCCGATTCAGTGGTGGTGGTGCGGTTCCGTGCTCACCAGCGCGACGTGCCCGCGGTGTTCGCCGAGCTGCCGATCGTCCCCGAGCACTTGCTCCGCTCCGTCGCGCCGGCCGACCTGCGCCGTGCGGGCTTCAGTACTGCGCCGGTCGGGAACGGGCCGTTTCGGTTCGTGCGGCGTGTCGCAGGACAACGCTGGGAATTCGCACGCAACGACAGCTTCCCGTCGTCGATGGGAGGGCCGCCGCGCATCCGATCGCTCGTGGTCGCGGTCGTCGATGAGCCGACAACGAAGTTCGCGGGACTCGCGGCCGGTGAACTCGATGTCGCTGGCATCTCGGCCTCCATGGCCGACCTCGCGCGCCGGGATCCGATGATCGCGGTGATGGACTATCCCGTGTTGTTCTCAACTGGCATCGTCTTCAACACGCATCGGGCGCCGTTCGACGATGTCCGCGTCCGGCGCGCAATCGGGCTGTCCATCGATCGGCAGCGCATCGTCGCGGCCGCACTGGCCGGGTTCGGGACACCAGCTTCAGGTCCGGTGCCGCCCGAGAATCCACTCGCGGCGAACGAGCCGCCCGCTCACGAGCCCGCGCTCGCCGACGCTTTGCTCGATTCTGCCGGCTGGCGTCGCGGCACCGACGGATGGCGCGCGCGCGGTGTCCCGCTCGACGTCGAACTGCTCACCGTCGGCTCCGGCGACAACGCGGTGGAGCAACTGGTTCAGGCCGATCTGGCGGCGCGGGGAATCCGGCTGCGCGTGCGCCCGATGGAACTCGGCGCCTTTCTGGCGCGAGCACGCTCGCACACCAAGGACTTTGACGTGCTCATCACCGGGGTGCCGGGCGACTTGGCGCTCTCGTACGTGGGCGCCATGTTCGAGTCGGCGCAGCGGGGCGGCGCCCTCGACTATGCGAGCTATCGGTCGGCGACGCTCGACGCGCTCTTCGGGCGCGTGCGACAGGCGGTCACCGGGATCGAGTTGCGGAACAGGTGGCTGAACGTGCAACGGCAGCTTGCGCTCGAATTGCCGGTAGCATGGATATACCATTCCCGCGGCCTCCAAGGTGTCTCCGCTCGCATGCGCGGCGTGGTGTTCGACCTTCGAGGGGAACTCGCGACGGTGACCCATTGGACAACGGACGGGTCGCCTCCTGATGGGCGCTCCGTCGCGCGCCGCTGATGCTCCTGCTCCACAACGAACAGCTCGAGTCGCGTCGCCAAGCCGTGGGCGGTCCGCTGCAACCGCTCTTGCGATCGCTGGTCGGCGAACTCGAACCGGTGCTGGATCGCGCCGTTTTCATTCCGCCTGCCAAGGCGCTGCTCTCGCGGGCCGGCGGCCGATGTGAACGGGACGGCGCCAACCTGGAATTCGATCCGTTCAGTCCGGTGAATCACCGTTGCGGCGCCTGCGGGGCTGTGTACACGGGCGAACTGCACAGCCGGGCGTGGAACACCTGGTACCATCTGTGGCTCGCGGAGCGTGCGGTGCATGCGGCGTTGTTTCACCTCATCGAAACAGACGCGCGCCGGGCGTCCTTTGCGCGCGATGTGCTCCGAAAGTACGCCGCCGTCTACCTCGAGTATCCCAATCGCGACAACGTGTTGGGGCCCACGCGTCCGTTCTTCAGCACGTACCTCGAGTCCATCTGGCTGCTGCAGATCTGTGTGGCGGCAGACTTCGTCGAACAGACCGGCGATCACTGGACCGCGGACATCGTGCGCGAACGAATCATTGCGCCAAGCCGCGCGCTGATTTCGGGTTTCAATGAGGGCAATTCCAATCGGCAGGTGTGGAACAACGTGGCGCTGCTGGCATCGGCCCTGATGCTGCGCGACAAGTCGCGCGCGGATGCCGTGGTCGGAGGGAAATTCGGCGTGGCGGCACACCTTGATCGCGCATTACTCGCTGATGGAACGTGGTTCGAGGGTGACAACTACCACCAGTTTGCGATTCGCGGGCTTTGGTACGCGGTCACGATGTGCGAGGCCAATGGCATTCCGTTGTCCGCGGCCCGGAAGCGCAATTTCGACCGCGGCATCGCCGCCACGTTCGCGTCCGCCCTCCCGGACTTCACGTTCCCGTCGCGAAAGGACTCGCAGTACGCGGTGTCGCTTCGCCAGTGGCGATTCGCGGAGCTGGCTGAACTCGGCCTAGCGCGCACGGGCGGCGACGAGCTCCACGACGCTGTGGCGCGCTGCTATGAACCCGGACACGAGCGAGGGGATACCGGTCGATCCCGGTCGACGGCGGACGCCGAGCGCAACACCGGCTCGTCGCTGTTGACACGCGCCGACCTTGGCTGGCGAGCGGTGCTCCACGCCGTACCGGAGCTGCCCGCAACCGCGGTTGTCGAGCCGCGATCGGTGCACCTCACCGGGCAGGGCCTTGCGATCTTCCGCAGGCCGGGACGTGTCTTTGTCGCGATGGACTACGGGCAGTCCGGCGCCGGCCACGGACATCCCGACCGCCTGAATCTTCTCTTGGTGCAGGGAATGCAGCGCTGGCTCGACGACCTCGGCACCGGCTCCTACGTCGAGAAGTCGCTGCACTGGTATCGCAGCTCGCTGGCGCACAACGCGCCGTTTGTGGGCGGCCATTCGCAGCAGAGCGCGGACGGTCGGCTCACGGCGTACGATGAGCGTGGTGACCTTGGCTGGGCCGAGGCGCAGTTCACGGACGGCGACGTGACCATTACCCGCGCACTGATCGTGACGCCGCGTTACCTCGTGGATGAACTCACCTGGACGGCGCCGCGTGACGTGCAGGTGGACCTGCCGTGGCACGTTGACGCCGTGCCGGAAGGCGTCGAGCTGCGCGCCACGACAGTGGACGGCGCCGACGGCCTCGAGGACGGCTTCGACTTTGCGCGCGACTGGTCGGCGGCATCTGTGAAGCCGGGTGAGTCCGTGCTGCTTCACGCGAATGCGGGCGAGCGGCGACTGCGCCTGTGGTTCCAGGCCAGGGGGGCCGCGACGCTCATCCGCGGGGAGGCGCCGGGACAGCCAGCGTCGCAAATGCGCCCCTTCTATATGGTACGGCTGCGCGGCGCCCAAGGCCGGCTTCGCACGCTGCTCGCGTGGGATCCCGCGGTCGCGTCGTGCGCCATGGAGGTTGAGCGAGTCCGGGTGGAGAGCGGTGGAGAACGGCACACGCACCTCCGCACGCCAAGCGGGTGGCGGATGGAAGTGGGTGGCACGTTGGGCGCCGTCAGCACGGAGCTCGGTGGGCGCGTTGCCGCCACGCGCTCGACTCCGGTGCTGGAACCCAAGGCCCGACGGCGCATCCGACAACCCGCGAACTTCGGTGGCTGGTGGTCGGATCTCCCCGTCGCCGATCGCAAGCGCCTCTACACGATGGAGCTCGGCGAGAACAACTATCGGCGCTCTGAGGTGTCGTGGCGCGAAGCGGGATCACCTTCGGCCACCGTCGCAGTTTCCGCGGCTGACAATGAACTGGAGCTGTTCATCGACGTGCGTGCGACAAACCAGCGCTTCGCGCCGGCTGATGCGGTGAATCGACTCGACAACGAACACGCGGACACCATGGGCGCCGGCATACAAGTGCATATCGACACCACAAGCCACCGCGCGAGGTGGATGCTGGTCCCGGAAATCGGGAGCGAGCACGTCCGGGTTCGCGAGATTGCCGGATCGGTGTATCCGTCATTGCCGGTGGCGCGCTGGCGTCCGAACGCCGCCGGATACGAGCTTCATGTCGTCATTCCGGATTCGCTGCGCGCGTTCGACCGCAAGGTCCGCGAAGCAGGCACCCACCACAACGTGGATTTGACAATCGTCGTCAACGATGCCGTCGCAGGTCGCGAGCGTCGCCGCGGCCAGCTCGTCACCGGTGATGCACGCGGAGAATTCGCATACCTTCGGGGCGATCGCGAGGATGACAGCCACGCCCTTCACCTCGACGTCGTCCTGTGAGCGAATCGTTGCTCGGCCGCGTCGCCGTGGTGATGTGGGAGCCACAGGACCCGGTGAACATCGCAGCCACCGTGCGCGCGATGGCCAACATGGGCGTCAGCGAACTGCGTCTCGTGCGGCCGGTCGCGTATGAGGCAGAACGCCTGGAAGGGATTGCGCACGGCACGCGCACGCTCATCGACAGCATCAAGCACTTCGAGCAATTCGATGATGCCGTCTCCGACTGTGTGCGCCTCGTTGGCTTCACCGCTCGCCGCCGTGCCGCCAAGTGGCGCGTCAGCGATCCACGCACTGCGGCGTCCGAGTTGCTCGAAGCCGCGGCTGGCGGCCCCGTCGCACTCGTCTTTGGCAGGGAGGACAGCGGCTTGCCGAACGAAGTGCTCGATCGGGTGCACTCCACCGTCGTGATTCCGACGACCACCCATTCGTCGATGAACCTCGCACAGGCCGTGTTGATCGGCCTGTACGAACTGCACCTCGCGGCCGGCGACGCCACGCGCGAACTTCCTCCGCCGCGCAAGGACGCGCCGCTCCCAACCGAGGCCCAGCTCGAGCAGTTCTTCGCCGACGCCCAACAGTCGCTCAATGCCATCGAGTTCTTCAAGACACGCCAGACTGAGCACATCATGCGCACGGTGCGATCGCTCACCTCCCGGGCGGCGCCCGATGCGCGGGAGTTGTCCCTGATGCGCGCCATGGCGTTCGAGATCCGCCGGTTCATGGAGCGGCTCCGCCCTTGAATCGCATCGCCGGCGGAACCTGATTAGACCATGGTCTTTTCGAGAATCTTCGGCAGCAAGTCAAAGGCCGGTTCCCAATCCGACGCGGTCGCCGATCCGGACGACGAAGCCGAGGCGGAAGCTGAAGCCGCCGCTGGCGACGCGGATGAGAATCACTGGGGCGCGCGTGCGTCCGGCCTGATTCCCGGCGGCGCATCCACGGGCAGCAAACGCCCGGCCCTGCTGTTCGGAAGCGAATTGCACTTGCCGACGCACTTCGTGCGTGCCGCCGGTTGCCATCTCCACACCGCCGAGGGCGAGACGCTGGTGGACTGCACCATGGCACTCGGCAGCGTCGCGCTCGGCTACGCCGAACCGGATCTCACGCGTGCCGTCATCGAGACACTCGCGGGCGGTTCGGTCTCGGGATTGTCTCCGGTGCTCGAGGTTGAGGTCGCCGAGCGTTTCTGCTCTGTCGTGCCGTGCGCGGAGCGGGTGATGTTCGCCAAGACCGGCGCGGAAGCGATGAGCGCGGCGATCCGTATCGCGCGCACATACACAGGACGTGACATCGTGGTCGGCTGCGGCTACTTCGGGTGGCACGACTGGAGTTCGGAGGCGGCCGGCGTGCCACAGGCCACAAGCGCGGTGTACCGCCGCGTCCCGTTCGATGACATCACGGCGCTCGAACGGGCAGTGGCGGACGCTGGCAGCGAACTCGCTGCCATTGCCATCGAACCCGTCATCGAGCGGTTGCCCTCAAAAGAGTGGGTTGCGCGCGCTCGCGCACTGGCCGACCACGCCGGCGCTGCGCTCATCTTCGACGAACTCAAGACCGGGTTCCGGCTCGCCACCGGCGGCTATCAACAGTATTCGGGCACTACTCCCGACCTGGCGGCGTTTGGCAAGGCTCTGGCCAACGGACACGCGCTGGCAGCCGTCTGCGGGCGCGAGGAACTGATGTCCGCGGCGGACAAGACGTGGATCTCTTCCACGCTCGCGAGCGAAGCGGGCGCATTGGCCGCCGCCGCGGTGGTGCTCGCGTGGCATGACCGAGTGGATGTTTGCGGCGAACTCGCGCGGATCGGCGTGCGCATGCGCGAAGTGGTTGGTGGCGCGCTCGATGCCAGTGGCGTGGCGGGCGTGACACTCGAAGGCCTCGACCCGATGTGGTTCCTGAAGTTCACTGATCCAAAGGTGGAAGACGCGTTCATCGCGGCCGGCGTGCGCAACGGTGTTCTCTTCAAGCGCGGTGCGTACAACTTTGCCGCACTCGCGCATGACGACGATGCCATTGCGGAAATCGAGCGGGGCGCCAGCGCCGCGTTCGTCGAGCTCAAGGAGCGGGGTCGCAAATGAAGGAACCGCTGATCGACGCGCACGCGCACTTTCTCTGGGACGGCTGCGGTCGCGCGGACTGGCGCGAGGTGAACGCCGCGCGTTTTCGCGCCGGCGAGCGGATGGGAATCACGTGCCACGTCGCGTCGATGCTGGGCACGTTCGGCTTCACATCCCCCACGTACTTTCCGTCGCCGGCCGACCTCACGGCCGGCAATGACGCCATGCTGGCGTTGTGCCGCAAACACGGCACGCTCGTGCGCATGCTCGTGACGGTGAACCCGAACCACACGACGCGCGCGCGCAATGAGATCAAGCGCTGCGCGGCGAAGGGAGCGGTGGGCATCAAGCTCGCGGCCAGCCGCCGCGCCGATGATCCGCTGCTCGATCCCATCTGCACGTTGGCGGCCAAGCTGGGACTCCCGATCCTGCATCACATCTGGCAACATCGTCGTCGCGAGTGGCCCAACCAGGAGATTTCCGACGGCGCCGATCTCGCGCGCCTCGCCGAACGCCACCCCAAGGCGACGTTCATCCTGGCGCACATCGGGGGTGGGGGCGACTACATGCATTCGTACGCCGCCATTCGCGACGTGCCGAACATCGTCGCGGACACTTCGGGCAGTGGCGTGGATCGTGGCATGCTGGACGAAGCGGTCGCCGCGCTTGGCTCACAGCGCCTCCTCTGGGGCAGCGACATCACCATGGAGACCGGACTTGCGAAACTGCGCGCGCTTGCGAACACCGGCCTTTCGTCCGACGAAGACCTGAAAGACATCCGCTGGCGCAACGCCGCCCGCGTCTTTCGTCTCAAGACTCCCAACGTCCGAAAGCCCAAGCCGAAGGCTGCCAGGTCATGATCGATACGAACGCGCTGATAGGGCCGTATCCCTTCCGCTACGTCCCGCATCCCGATCCGGACGTCCTCCTCCGTGTCCTGGATCGTGAGGAGCTCGAGGCGGCGTGGGTCGGTCACTTGCCGTCCGCCTTCCATAGAGACCCCACCGAGGGCAATGCCGAGTTGTACACGGCGATTGCGACTCACGCCAAGCGCCTTCTCCCGGTGCCGACGATTCGACCGGATTGGCCACACTGGGAGCGGGGGTTGGAGGCGGCGGACGCCGCGGGTGCGCCGGCCGTGCGCGCGTATCCGGCACACTGGCAACTGGCACCCGATGATCCGCGCATGAAGGAACTCGCGATTGCGTGTGGGGAGGCGGGCACGGCGCTCATCCTCACAGTGCGCTTCGAGGACGTTCGGCAGCGGCATCCGCTTGACGTTGCTGGAGATCTTCAGCCTTCGGCTGTTCGTGCACTCGCGCGCGCAGGCAATGGCGTCCGCCTGATCGTGACGGCGGCGGGGAAGGACTTCATCGAGGAGGTCCACTGGGGACTGACGCCGCCTGAGCAGAAGCGCGTCTTCTGGGACTTCTCCTGGGTGTGGGGTCCGCCGGAAGACCACTTGGCCAAACTCTTCACGACCGTTGGCAGTGGACGCTTCGTCTACGGCACCCACTGGCCGCTGCGCCTTGCTCAGAACCCCGCGGCCAACCTGGAGCTGCTTCCCCAGGCGCTGTCGCGAGCCAAGCTCGCCGACCCAAGGCGGCTTTTTACCGGTTAGCTCTGTTCGGATCGGCGTCGCGCGTTAGTTTGAGCGCGTCGCGTAAGGCATTCGAAGTTTTGCCTTGCGCGCGGGATAGGACCTGTCCAAATTTTTCCGTGCCGATCTTGTGAAATTGTTCACAAGGTCGTGGTGGGATCACACCAACCCCGCGCGATGACCCAGCGTCGGAAGTGGACCGCGATTCCCGGGCTGATCTTGCTCGCTATCGGCGCCGTGGCGCTCTCCGCCTACAGCGGTGCTTCGTCGTCCCAGAACAACTCGCCAGTTCAGCCGATTCTGTTTCCGCACCCGCTCCACGCGGCCGGAAACCTGAACATGAACTGCCTGTACTGTCACAACACGGCCAACAAGTCGCCCGATCCGGGCCTGCCCGCCGTGTCCACATGCATGGGTTGTCACCTGATCGCCCGCGCCGACCGCCCCGAGGTCCAGAAGCTCGCGAAGTACTACGCGATGGGCTCCGGCAAGCCGGTACCCTGGGTGCGCATCCACAAGCTGCCCGAGTACGTGCGCTTTCCACACATGCGTCACGTGAACGCCGGTGTCACGTGTCAGTCGTGCCACGGCCCTGTGCAAGAGATGACGCAGGTGTATCAGTTCGCCTCACTCAACATGGGCTGGTGTGTCAACTGCCATGTGAACGGTTACGACCCGCGTGAAGGGCTCAAGGCCACTGGGATCGTGGACACGAGCACCACCGTAACGCCCGATGCGGAGCGCAAGCGCGCCCGCTATGACTGCGCGAGCTGCCACTACTGATGAGCGAGACCACAACGCCGCGCGTCCGCCGGCGCGAGTTCCTCAAGGTGCTCGGCGCCGGCACGGCCGCTGGAGCCGCGGCATGCAGTGAGCCCACCGGAAAACTGATTCCGTACCTGGTTTCGCCCGATCAGACCGTACCGGGCGTCTCCACGTACTTCGCCAGCGTCTGCCGCGAGTGCTCGGCCACCTGTGGGATCATCGCGGAAACACGAGACGGCCGCGTCATCAAGCTCGAAGGCAATCCGGAACACCCGCTGAACCACGGAGCGCTCTGCGCCCGCGGCCAGTCGGCGGTGCAGGGCCTCTACAATCCGGATCGTTTCCGTTCGCCGATGATCAAGACCGGCGGCGCCTGGAAGATGGCGACGTGGGACGAGGCCATCGCGCTGCTGTCGCAAAAGCTCGGCGAACACAAGGCGAGAGCCGGTTCGGCCGTGTTCCTCAACCAGCACGAGAGCGGCAGCTTTCCGACGTTCATCGACAGCTGGCTCTCGTCGTTTGGCATGCGTCCGCATGTGAGCGTCGACTTTGAAGCCGATCATGCGGTCATCGAAGCCAACAAGCGCTCGTATGGCGTGGCGTGGCCGGGTCTCGCGTTCGGCCAGGCCCAATTGATCGTTTCCGTCGGCGCCGACTTCCTGGACGGATGGGGCTCCAGCGTGCAGCACCAGCTCGACTTTGCGGATGCGCGCGCCAAAGGCGCGAGCGCGCCGCGGTTCGTCTACATCGGACCTCGTCGTTCGCTCACCGGTCTCAATGCGGATCAGTGGGTTTCGTGCACGCCGGGTGGTGAGCTCGCGATCGTCAACTTCCTCCTGGGTCGCGGTGATGCGCGCGCGGCGGCAACAGCCAGTGGCGCGAATGCGGATGCCCTGACAGCACTCGCCCGGGAACTGGCGGCGGCCAAGCCCAGCCTCGTTATCGCCGGCGGTCGTGGCGAAAACGGACTCGAGGTCGCGCTCGCGGTGGGCGCGCTCAACAAGGCGGCCGGCAACGTCGGGGTGACGGTTCGTCCGGCGGACGCGGCGCTCGGATTCGAGGGAATTTCCAAGCAGGGCGACGTGATGGCCGCGGTGGAGCGGATGCGGTCCGGTTCGGTGGCCGTTGCGTTTGTGCGCGGCCCGAATCCGGCATACTCGCTTTCGCCGTCGGCCAAGTTCGCCGAGGCGTTCGGCAACGTGGCGTTCAAAGTCAGCTTCTCGCTGTATCCGGACGAGACCACCGAGATGTGCGACCTGATTCTCCCGGACCTGCATTCGCTCGAGCAGTGGGGCGATTCGGAGCCGGTGAAGGGCACACTGGGTCTTCAGCAGCCGGCCATGGATCCGGTGTTCACCGGCTCGCGCGCCACGGCAGACGTGCTCATCGCGGTGGCCAAGAAGGACGCGGCCGCCGCCAGCAAGTTCCCGGCCGACTTTCGCACATGGCTCATCGCGCGGCTGCCCGCCGGAACCGCACAGCGGTCCGCGATGCTCGCAAAGGGCATTGGCGCCGGCAGTATCACGCGGCGCGAGGTGTCGTCAACGACGACGCCGTCATCGGTGGCGGCGGCGGCGGGCGAGTACTTCCTCGTCACGTATCCATCGCCGACGCTGGGCGACGGCCGCGGTGCCAACAAGCCGTGGCTCCAGGAACTGCCCGATCCGGTCACAAAGATCCTGTGGAGCTCTTGGGTGGAGATTCACCCGGAGACGGCGGCCAAGCTCGGTGTCGAGCGCGGTGACATTCTCGAAGTGAAGACAGCCGCCGGATCGGTACGTGCTCCCGCCTTGGTATACCTCGGCATCCGCCCCGACACGGTGGCGATGGCGATTGGGCAGGGACATGCGACCGCAGCTCAGCCGACGTTCTTCGACGGCAAGGACACCGGCGTGCAGTGGGGCTACGGCCGCTACTCGCGTAGTGTCGGCGCCAACGCCGGCGCGTTGCTGAGCGGTGCCGTGAACGGCGGCGGCGGCTGGGTTGCCTCGGGGAAGTGCGATGTCGTGAAGACCGGCGAGCGCCAGACCGTACCCACCACTGAAGGATCGGCGCGTCAACACGGCCGCGGCATCGCCCAGGCGATTGAGGCCTCCGAGCTGGGCAAGCCGCAAGAAGCCGAGAGCCACGGGCACATTCCGGGCGCCGCCAGCACCGCATTCCTGCCAGGCTTGCGCTCGCCGGTTGCCGCGGATGCGCAAGGCGACTTGGGCGCGCCGACCGCCGCCGACAAGGGCAACCAGGTGGGCATGTACGATCCGAATCATCCGCTCGGCATGGCCAAGCGTCGGTGGGCGATGACGATAGACTTGGCCCGCTGCACGGGATGCTCCGCGTGCGTCACCGCATGCTACGCCGAGAACAACATTCCGACCGTCGGCGCGCCGTGGCAGAACGGCGTCGTCTACGCTGAGAAGCGCCCCGGCTTCAACATCACGCGCGGTCGCGAGATGAACTGGCTGCGTCTCGAGCGCTACTACGAAGGTGCCGAGAAGGGTGGCTTCACCGAGGACTTCGAAGCGCGCTTCATTCCGATGATGTGCCAGCACTGCGGCAACGCCCCGTGTGAGCCGGTGTGCCCGGTCTACGCAACGTACCACGCACCGGACGGCCTCAATGTGCAGGTCTACAACCGCTGCGTCGGCACCCGCTATTGCTCCAACAACTGCCCGTACAAGGTCCGCTACTTCAACTGGTTCGGCTACGGCGAACCAGATCGTATCCAGTACGCGTTCCCGGAGCCGTTGAACTGGCAGCTGAATCCGGACGTCACGGTTCGCGGCAAGGGTGTCATGGAGAAGTGCAGCTTCTGCGTCCAGCGTATCCGCGAGGCGGAGAACCGCGCGGTGCTCGACCAGCGCGAAATGGCTGCCGACGAATTCACGACGGCGTGCGCGGCGGCGTGTCCGTCGCGTGCCATCGTGTTCGGTGATGCCGCGGATGACAGCTGGAGCGTGACGAAGTACGTCGCCAACGAGCGTGCGTACCACGTGTTCGAGGAACTCAATACCTACACGGCCGTCGTGTACCTCAAAAAGATCAACCACGCGGCGGCCGGTGCCGGCGCGGGAGAACGCTGATGGCGACCGCCGCACCCCCGATGGAACAGCGGCCGAATATCCCGTCGGCCACCGTCCGGCTGCCCGCGGTCAAGGACTATGAGCAGGTCGATCGTGAAATCATGGGGACGCTCAAGCCGACGCTCGGTTGGTTCGCGGCGCTGGCGACGGCGATTCTGTGCCTCCTGATCGGCGTCTCGGCGTGGTTCTATCAGGTGTACGCCGGAATGGGCGTGGCCGGCTACAACCCGCCCGTCATGTGGGGCGTGTACATCATCAGCTTCGTGTTCTGGGTGGGCATCGGACACGCGGGCACGCTGATCTCGGCCATTCTGTATCTGTTCCGCGCCGGATTCAGAACCAGCATTTACCGGTGCGCCGAGGCCATGACAGTGTTCGCGGTCATGACGGCGGGGCTGTTTCCAATCCTGCATCTCGGCCGGCCGTGGAAGTTTTTCTGGCTCATTCCGTATCCGAACTGGCGGCTGCTCTGGCCGCAGTTCAAGAGCCCGCTCGTGTGGGACGTATTCGCGATCCTCACGTACCTCACGGTGTCGAGCACGTTCCTCTACATCGGCCTGATTCCTGATATCGCGACGCTGCGCGACAAAGAAACGAATCCGGTGCGCAAGGCGATTTACGCCGCGATGTCACTGGGTTGGCGCAATTCCGATCGCGAGTGGCGCCACTTTACGCGTGCCTACCTGTTCCTCGCCGCGTTCAGCACGCCGCTAGTGCTGTCGGTGCACTCGGTCGTGTCCTTCGACTTTGCGATGGCGCTGACGCCCGGTTGGCACGCCACGATCTTCCCGCCGTACTTCGTCGCCGGCGCCATTTTCTCGGGCTTGGGCATGGTGTTCACGATCATCATCCCGATCCGGAAGTTTTTCAAGCTGCAGCACTACGTCACGCTGAATGACCTGGATGCCGCGGCAAAGATGTGCCTCTTCACGTCGCTGGTGGTGGGACTCGCGTATCTCACCGAGTTCCAGATCGCGTGGATGAGCGGGAACAAGTACGAGCAGGACTACTTCTGGAATCGCGTCTTTGGGCAATGGGCGTGGGCGGCGTGGATCATGCTCATCTGCAACATGGTGCTGCCGTTGTCGCTCTTCTCGCAGAAGCTGCGCCGCAATCCCAGTTGGCTGTTCATTCTGTCGCTGTTCATCAACCTCGGCATGTGGTTCGAGCGCTTCGTGATCGTGGTGCCGGCGCTGTCGCACGAGTTCGAGCCGTGGCAGTGGGGGACGTACGCGCCCACGTGGGTGGACTACGCCATTCTGCTCGGCAGCTTCGGCTGGTTCTTCATGTGGTTCCTCCTCTTCATCAAGCAATTGCCGGTCATCGCGATCACGGAAATGAAGGAGATCGTGCCGCCGAAGCTCAGGAAAGTCGGCGGAGGAGGGCACTGATGTCGGGACTCATCGGCGTGTTCGCCGAGCTGGATTCCACGGTCAACGCAATCGGCGAGTTGCGCCGGAGCCGGTTCAACGAGATCACCGTCTATTCGCCCACGCCGCGTCACGAGCTCGAGCACGCCATCGAGGCGCCGCCAAGTCGCGTGCGGGTGTTCACGCTGATCGGCGGCGTGTGCGGTGCGACGTTTGGCTACTGGATCGCGATCTGGTCGTCGCGCTACTGGCCCATCGTGGTCGGCGGTAAAGCCATCGCGACGTGGGTGCCGTACACGATCTTTGGGTTCGAAGTCATGGTGCTCGTCGGCTCACTCTCGACGGTGTTCGCGCTGTTCGCTCTCTCGCGGGTGCCGCGGCTTACGATGACTGTCGGATACGACGAACGCTTCAGCCAGGGACACTTCGGCATCTTCGTGGCCACGGCGCCCGATCGTGCAAAGGAGGCCGCCGAGCTGCTCAAGAAGCATGGCGCGGTGGAGGTGCGGCATGAAGCGTAGAGCGTTGCTGCTTTCGGTGTCGCTCGTGTCACTCACGGCGTGTGAAGCGGTGGGCAGGGTATTCAGCGACTTCAAGCAGCAGCCCAAGCTCGATCCGTGGGAGACGCCGGCGGACACCATCGCCATGCGCGCCAACCCGCAGGGGTCGGTGCCCATCACGGGTACCGCGGCGCCGGGCTTCGCGTACGGCCGCGTGGCTTCCATCGCGGCCCTCGATTCAATGTCGGGCCTCGTGAATCCCGTGGCGAAGGACGAGCGCTCGCTCAACAACGGGCGGTTGCAGTACCAGATCAACTGCCTCGTGTGCCACGGTGCGTTGGGCGCCGGCGACGGACCGGTCACGAAGTTCAACCTCCCGGTTCTGGCCATCGGTACGGGCAGCAACGCGGCTACCAAGCTGACGGACGGATACTTCTTCGGCATCATCCGGAACGGACGCGGCTTGATGCCGCCGTACAACCGCATCGAAGAGCGCGACCGTTGGGATCTCATCAACTATGTCCGGGGCCTTCAGGCCGGTGGCGCCGCCGCGGTGGGTGCGGCGCCCGGCCGCCCTGGACAAACCGGCACGTTTGTGCCGGGCGCAACACTCACCGCGCCAACTGTTCCGGCTCCGCACGCGAGACCGTCACAACCATGAGCCATAACGCCGGTCACTCGCTCACGCGGCAGGAAGCGGTCGCGATGACGAGCAAGCCGATTTCGGCCCGATTCTACTCGATGATGCTCGCGCTCGCCGCCATTGGCGCGGTCACGTTCATCGCCGGGCTGTTCATGAATCCGGACCGCGTCTGGCGTGCCTTCCATGCCGACTGGCTGTTCTTCACGGTCCTGTCGTCCGCCGGTATCGCGTTCGTCGCGGTGCAGCGCATCACCACGGCGCGCTGGTCGCGCGAAGTGGTGCGGTTCCTCGAGGGTTACGTGGCGTTCCTGCCGATCGCGCTCGTCTTCCTGTTGCTCTCCGTGCTGGTGGGGAAGGGACACATCTTCCCGTGGACGCACGAGGCGTATCCGGTGCCGGAAAAGGCCGTCTACTTCAATCCGACGTTCTTCACGATTCGCGTGCTGGGCACGTTCGTGGCGATCACGGCGATCAGCCTCTGGTACATCTACACCTCGCTGCGGCTCGACGTGGGGATGAACCCCGAGTGGAAGGGGGCGTCGTGGGCCGAGGGCCTGCGGACGCGGATGCGCACCGGCTTTGGCGAGGAGCGGCGTGAAATCCACTCGACGCACTCGCGTCAGGGATGGCTCGCGGTCCTGGTGTGCATGGTCTTCGCGTTCGGCTGGACGGTGCTGTCGTGGGATTTGTCGATGGGGCTGTCGTTGCACTTCCAGAGCGCATTGTACGGCTGGTGGTTCTTCATGGGCGGTTGGCTGAACGCGCTTGGCGTTCTTGCGCTGCTGACGATGATCTGGCGCCGGCACTTGGGCGCGCATGACCTGATTCGCGAGAACCACTTTCACGATCTGGGCAAGCTCGTCTTCGCCTTCACGGCGTTCTGGGGCTACCTGACCTTTGGTCAGTACCTCGTGATCTGGTTCGGCAACCTGGGCGAGGAAACGCATTTCATGCGACTCCGGCTCATCGCACCGTGGAAAACCATCACGATCACGTCGGTGGTACTCATATTCGCGTTCCCGTTCTTCGGCTTGATGGGCCGTGCCGCCAAGGTGTTCCGGCCGACACTGGCGTTCTTTGTCGTCGCGAGCCTCGTTGGCATGTGGCTGATGCGCTACATCGAGGTGTATCCCTCGACCTACGGCGAGATGGCCGGCCCGGCGCCTTTCGGCGGATGGGAAATCGGAGTGCTCGCGCTGTACGTGGGCACGTGGGGTTGGGCATACGCCAAGTTCATGGACGCGTTCCCGCGTGTCCGGGCCACGCTGCTGACGTCGCCGTATCGCGACGAAGTGCAGATTCCGGTGGACCCTGAAACGATGGAGCCGCTACCGGCCCACGAATAGGGAGGGAGGAGGGAGGAGGGAGGAGGGAGGAGGG
>ERZ1292623.922-Hain-H51-01um-R1-922-length-29483-cov-13_pt1 | contig 29483 bp, 24 predicted proteins | sample MGYA00564398_ERZ1292623 | MGnify/ENA primary metagenome ERZ1292623 (study PRJEB36523, sample SAMEA6512633) | groundwater metagenome | collected 2019-01-07 | study: AquaDiva: Metagenomics assemblies of 32 groundwater samples
TGCCATTCAAATACATGCCTGTATCCAAGATGGGAAATTGCTTACATTTACAGGATGTATCTGACCCTGCATTTGATTGCCCTATAGCCATCGGCTTGTCTATGATCCCCGCTCACCAAGAGACGGGAGGCCGCCCCCAGGGCGGTTCATACAATGACACGCCGAGTCACCATCCACACGCCATTGGGCGATGAACTGCATTTCCGTGAATTGCGCGGCCAGGAAAACATCAGCCAGCTCTTCAGCCTCGATGTGGAAATGCTCAGCGAAAACGAAAGCATCGACCCCAAGGCCCTGCTGGGCCGCAATGCCACCATCGAAATAGAAACCCAGGGCGGCGGCAGGCGCTTCATCGACGGCATCGTCACCCGCTTTGGCATGCAGGGCCAGGACCACCGCCACTACGCCTACAAGGCCCGCCTGAGCCCCTGGCTGTGGCTGGCCACGCGCAAGAGCGACTTTCGCATCTTCCAGAACCTCAACGTGCCCGACATCGTCGAGCAGGTATTGGGCGTCTATGGCCATCCAATGCAAAGGAAACTCACCCGCGCCTATCGCAGTTGGGATTACTGCGTGCAATACAACGAAAGCGATTGCGACTTCGTCTCGCGATTGATGGAGCACGAAGGCATCTACTATTTCTTCGAGCACGCATCGGGCCAGCACACCCTGGTGCTGTGCGACGACATCATTGCCTCGCATGGCGCATTGCCCGGTGGTGAATCCATTCCCTTCTATCCCCCGGAAAAAGCCGCCGCAGGCGATCAGGAAAACATCCACGCCTGGCAGCTGGAGCAGGAAATCAAGCCGGGCCGCCATTACATCGACGACTACGACTTCAAAAAGCCCCGGGCCGAACTGTCCCACATGCGCCGCGATCCACCGGGCCATGCGCACGACGGCCATGAAACCTACGAATGGCCGGGCGGCTACACGGAGTACGGCGACGGAGATGCCTACATCCGCGTGCGACTGAAGCAAGGCCTCACGGGCCACAGCCGGGTGCGGGGCCAGTCCTGCCACCGGGCGCTGGCCACGGGCTACACCTTCAGCCTCTACAACTACCCGCGCGGGGACCAGAACCGGCAGTACCTGATCACCGGCCTGAGCTACCACCTCAAGGAGAATCCCCGCGTCAGTGCCGTGGCCCCGGGCGCCAAGGGCAGCGCCGCCGAAGACGGCTCTTTCCAGCGCTACGAACTGCAGGCCCAGCCCACCAGCCTGGCCTTCACGCCGCCGCGCACCACGCCCAAGCCGCGCACCACGGGCCCTCAGACCGCCGTCGTCGTGGGCCCGGCCGGAGAAGAAATCTGGACCGACGAATACGGCCGCATCAAGGTGCAGTTCCACTGGGACCGGCTGGGCAGCAAGGACCAGAACTCCAGCTGCTGGATCCGCGTGGCCACCAACTGGGCAGGACCAGGCTTTGGCGCCATCTCCATCCCGCGCATAGGGCACGAGGTGGTGGTGGACTTCCTCAACGGCGACCCGGACTATCCCATCGTCACGGGCTGCGTCTACAACGCGGCCAACATGCCGCCCTGGGCGCTGCCGGCCAACGCCACGCAATCGGGCATCAAGACCCGATCGAGCAAGGGCGGTGCCGCAGGCGCGGGCATGAAGAACGGCCCGGGCGACGCCAACGCCATCCGCTTCGAGGACAAGGCGGGCGCCGAACAGCTGTGGCTGCACGCGCAAAAGGACCAGCTCACCGAAGTCGAGAACGACGAGGACAAATGGGTGGGCAACGACCGGCGCAAGACCATCGACCGGGACGAGACCAGCGTCATCCACCGCGACCGCACCGAGACCGTGGACCGCGACGAGACCATCACCGTGCACAACAACCGCACGGAGCGGGTGGACCACGACGAGAAGATCAGCATCGGGGACAACCGCAACGAGGATGTCGGCATCGACGAGAACATCTCCATCGGCAAGAACCGCAGCAAGACCATCGGCAAGACCGAGACCGACAAGATAGGCCAGAACTGGCACGTCACGGTCGGCCTGCTCAAGACCCAGACCATAGGCATGGCCTACATGCAGAACGTGGGTGGGATGAAGATGATGAACATCGGCGTCAACTACATGGAAAACATCGGCGTGGCCATGCAGACCCATGTGGGCATGAACCAGAGCCTCACCGTGGGGCAGGAGCGCCAGGTCAAGGTCGGCAGCAAGCAAAGCACCGAAGTGGGCTCGCAGTACTCGCTGACCGTGGGCGGTGGTGGCGGAGGTGGCGGTGGCGCGGGAGGTGGCGCCGGTGGCGGCATGGCCATGAACATCACGGCGCCCGGTGGGGGCGATGGCGGCGGCGGTGGGGGCGCAGGCGGAGGTGGCAAGGCCTCCCAGCTCACCATGGATGGACAAAGCATCCAGCTCAATGCCGCCAAGATCCGGCTCGAAGCCCAGCAGGAAATCCTGCTGACCTGCGGCGAAAGCACCATCCGCATCACGCCCGGCGACATCCAGATCCTCTCGCCCATGGACCGGCTCAACTGCTGAGGCCCGCATGTCCTGCAGCCCCTGCATTCCCCGCATCTTCTGCATCTTCCGCATCTTCCGCATCCGCCGTCCCGTTCTCTCTCACCTCTCCAGGAGCAGCCTCGCATGAGTGGCCAACCCGCAGCCCGCATCACCGACAGCGTCGTCAAGGGCAAGATCGTCACCGGCTCGCGCACCGTGCTCATCGGCAGCCAGGGGGGCCTGGCCTGCTCCGTCTGCCCGGGCGGCATCACCGTCAGCTCCCCCGTCAACCCCCAGCTCGGCGCCAAGGTCCTGCTGGGCGCACAAGACCTGGACTTCGCCCTGCCATCGGCTGCGCTGCCCGTGGCCTGGCAGCGCCAGTACAGCAGCTACGTCAACCCCGAGCACGGCGCGGCCTGCGGCCTGCTGGGCCATGGCTGGCACCTGCTGCAGGAGCTCAGCATCCGCCTGCAGGACGAGGCCACCTTGCTGCTGGACGCCAGCGGCCGCGTCATCACCTTCGACCAGCCCCTGGCCCCGGGCGGCCAGCTGCACAGTGCCAGCGAAGACATCTGGCTGCTGCGCGGCGGCAGCCCGGAGCCGGACGGCGGTACAGCGCCCTGGGCTGCGAACCCGCGCTGGTCGCATGTGGAGGCGGCGCTGGCGTGCAATCCCGAGGCCATCCTGGCCTTCAGCGGCGATGGCGACACCCTCTGGGGCTTTGGCCCCCCGCCCGGTGAGTCGGTCGATGGCCCCTGGCGCCTCATGGCCCAGATCGACCGCTACGGACGCCGCCAGCTCTACCACTACAGCGACGGCACCACACCCGAGGCCGGCCACAGTGCCAGCAAAGAGACCGTGCCCGCAGGGCGCCTGGTCTCGCTGAGCGACGGCACAGGCCGGCGCTACCGGCTGCTGCACCAGCGCATCCATGGTGGCAGGGATGCGCAGGGCCTGAACGGACTGTGGGGCGCCGACGACGGCTGGCGCCTCATCGGGGTCGACCTCACGCAGGACCCGTTGCATCCCCTGTCCACCCCCATCACGCTCGTGCGCTACGGCTACAGCAGTGCAGGCGATCTCATCACCGTCCACGACCGCGCAGGCCAGCTCGTGCGCGAATTCGAATGGGACCACCACCGCATCAGCGCCCACCGCCATGCCAGCGGACCCTGGCACCGCTACCGCTACGAGAGCGCCCAGCCCGGCGCCCGCGTCATCGAACACAGCAACCAGGAAGGGCTGTCCTACCGCTTCGACTACCTCAGCCAACCGCCGGGCCCGGACGGCCAGCCGCGCGCGGCCACCCGCGTCAGCGACAGCCTGGATCGCATCGAGACCTACTACTTCGAAGGTGCGGCGGGCCTGTCGCGCCTCATCGCCCACCACAAGGCCGACGGCAGCCGCTGGCTGCAAAGCTACGACAGCTTCGGCCGCCTGGCCTCGCGCACCGACCCGCTGGGCCGCAGCGTCCACCTCAGGCGCGACGGCCAGGGCCGGCTCATCGGCGTGCAACTGCCCGACGGGCGCAGCACCCAGCAGGAACACGACGAAGCCACGGGCCGCCTGCTCGCCTCCACCGACACGGCAGGGGCCACCACCGGCTACCAATACGACGCCTGGGGACGCCTCACCCAGATCACCCAGGCCGACGGCAGCACCGAGCGCTACCACTACCCCGACCCCCAGGAAGCGCCGCTCACCTGCGACAGCCCCCGGCGCATCGAAGACGCCCAGGGCGGCAGCAAACAGCTGGCCTGGAGCGACGCGGGCCAACTGCTCAGCTACACCGACTGCTCGGGCCACAGCACGCACTACCACTACGACCGCTGGGGTGCGCTCATCGAAGTGGGCAACGCCCTGAGCCAGCGCCAACGCCACCAGCGCGACGGCCAGGGCCGCATCGTGGCCAGCGAACTGCCCAACGGCCAGATCGAGCGCTACCACTACGACAGCGCAGGCCACCTCACGCGCATCGAACCGGCCCAGCCCCCGCTCACCCCTCTCATGGGGGGACAAAGCCCTGCTGCACCGGCCGCCGACCCCAGCATCCACCTGCGCTACGACCTCTGGGGCAGGCTGGTCCAGCGAACACATGGCGGCCTCACCCTGGCCTTCGAATACGACAGCGCTGGCCGCCTCACGCGTCTCGTCAACGAAAACGGAGCCCAAAGCCGCTTTGCCTGGGACGCGCTGGACAGGCTCGTGCAGGAAGAAGGGTTCGACCAGCGGCTGCAGCGCTACCGCTGGGATGCGGCAGGCCAGCTCATGGAAGCCACGGACGGCAACGCCGCACGGCAAAGCAGCAGCCACTACCGCTGGGACGAAGGCGGCAGATTGGTCGAACGCCAGCTGCCCGCCACGGCCCATGCGCCGGCCCAGACCCACCGCTACGAATGGGATGCGGCCGGACGCCTCATGGCCGCCAGCGTCTGGCAGCACACCGTCGAGAACACCGCAGAGAACACCATCCAACTGCAAAGCCGCATAGCACTGGAACGCGATGCCCTGGGCCGCATCACCGCAGAAGTGCAGCAGCTGTACCGGCCCGGCAAGCACAGCAACGGGGGCGGCGGCGCAGACCAGATCGAATACGAACACCGCATCGCCCACAGCCTGGATGCGCTGGGCGCACGCCAGCACAGCCAGCTGCAAGGCCTGGGAAAGATCGCCTGGCTCACCTACGGCTCAGGCCATGTGCACGGACTGCAGCTCAACGGCGCCGGCCTCATCGACTTCGAACGCGACGCCCTGCACCGCGAAGTCCGCCGCAGCCTGCACCCACCCACCCCCGCAGCAGAAGCAGATGCAGACGCACACCACCCCCTGCAGGTGCAACGCCAATGGGACAGCATGGGCCGCCTCACGGCCCTGGGCACCACAGGCCTGCAAAGCACGGAAGGCAGAGATCACCTCGTCCAGCCCCTCATCGGCCAGATCCTTGGCCGCCGCTACCACTACGACAGCCTGGGCCAGCTCGTTGCCATCGAACAGGCCGGCGCCCCGGGCCAGGCCGAACAACTGCTGCGCTACGGCTACGACAGCGCCGGGCGCCTCAGGGCGGCCACCGACAGCCAGGACCCCCAGACCACCGCCCGCTGGCAGATCGACCCTGCCGGCAACCGCCTGCCCGCACCGGGCGCACCGGGTCAAGCCAGCCCTCAGGACAGCTGGGCCGCCCAGGTCCACGCCCACTGGCGTCACACCGACTTCAACCTCATGGGCCTGGGCCACCTTGCAGGCCAGCGGCAAGGCCCCGTGCAGCGCTGGGAAGACAACCGCATCGGCTTCACCGAAGACCGCGTCTGGCGCTACGACCCCTGCGGCAACCGCATCGCGCAAATGCATGCAGACCACAGCCAGCAGCAACTGCACTACGACGGAGCACACCAGCTCATCGCCGTGCGCAGCAGCCAGATCCAGGGCAACGCCGAGCAGTTGCGCCACCACAGCCGTTACACCTATGACGCCCTGGGCCGCAGGCTCAAGCAGCAAGTGCAAAGCGCAGACACGGAACTGCCCACCCGCACCCACTACTACGGCTGGGACGGCGACCGCCTCATCCACACCGAGCGCCTGCAGCACGGCAGCGACACGCGCCACATAGAGCACACCATCTACGAACCGGGCAGCTTCACCCCCCTGGTGCGCCTGAGCACCACGGCCAGCGGAGACCCCCAAGACGAGCCCCACCTGCTGGTGCAAGCCATCACCGCAGGCCTGCCCGACCCGGACGACCCCAACCACGCGCCGGCCCTGGCCCTGATGCAAACCATGCTCGACGCCATGCCGCGCGACATGCAGCAAGACGCGGCCCGCCACCTGCGCCACACACTGGAGCACGGCCTGCCGCCCAGCGCCCAGGCCATGCTGGGCGAACAGGCCGAAAGCACCACCCGCCTGCTCAGCGGCATGCAGGCCAAACTGCAGGACCAGGAAAAAGAACAGCACGCCCGCATCGCCATCCACCACTACCACTGTGACCACCTGGGCACACCCATGGCCCTGACCGACCAACGGGGGCTAGTCACCTGGGCGGCCAAGCTGGACCCTTGGGGCAATGTGCTGCAGGAGTACAACCCGCAAGGCATCCACCAGGCGATCCGGCTGCCAGGGCAGCACCATGACAGGGAAACGGGGCTGTATTACAACCGGCATCGGTATTACGATCCGGTGGTGGGGAGTTATGTGAATCAGGATCCGATTGGTTGGTTAGGCGGAACTAATCATTTCAATTACCCTGAAAATCCATTGAATTGGATAGATCCGATGGGATTACGCTCAATTGGTCCCCCTGCGGCGGGAACATACTATCCACGAGGACAAATACCAAGACCTATTCCTCGTAGCGATCTGCCTCGTCGTGCAGCATATGAGGCTGCCGCGAACATGACGCAAACGCCAAATCCGGGGTATCCAGGGGATCCGCTTGATCTTCCATGTGTTGAATGGGATTGTTCTGATAAAAATTCACTTGCTTGCAAATCTGGCGATTCAAAAAAATCCACAGACTTCATTCCCCCTGCAAATTCAACTGCAGATCCTCCACAGGGATGCCGCTGCGTATCTGCAGGTAGAGATCCAGCGTATCAAATGCCATTTGATCCAAAAGTAGATCCATTCTCCAATGCTTATGATGTTAAAGATAATTGGAAGAAAGGGTTAGGGATTTTTCGACTGGGAAGATAATGAAAAAATTACTTTTCTTAATTGGTTGTTTCTTTATTGTTGTTACACTTGGATTGCCCGATGGAGTCAATATTCATACAGGTGTAAAATCGTCTCCATTCTATTTTATTTATTGGTTGGCGTTTCCGATTTTAGATTTTTTTGGAGAATGTGGTGGTATATTTTTGGGTGTGGTATTTATTATTTTTGCTATTTTTCCAAAAAATAAAAAAAATAAGTTACAGAAGGATGGAAATAAAAATAAATGAATGCGTTATATCGGATTTTTGGCATGTTTTATTAATTAACGGCTTGCACGAAATTCATAGAAATGCACGGAGTACGCACCCCATCCAGCGTGTCGACACAAACTAAAGATCAGTGGCGAAAAAGCTAATGAGAAATGTCTTCTCGTACAGCCCTCACAGCCCAAATCGCTACACATTCGACAGCAACAATCACAGCCTGCACCAAGCGGAACACCTGGAACACAATGGCCAGCGGCGATCCCCAAGACGAGCCTCACCTGCCGGGGCAAGCCATGACTGCGGGCATGCCGCAGGATAGCGACGACGACCACTAGGCACCAGCCCTGGCCCTCATGCAAACCACCCTCAGCGACGTGCCGAGGGACATGCAGCAAGAGGCCGCCCGCCACCTGCGCCACACCCTGGAGCACAGCCTGCAGCCCAGCGTCCAGGCGATCCTGGGCGAAGAGGCCGAGGGCACCACACGCCTACTGAGCGGCATGCAGGCAAAACTGCAGGAACAGGAGCGGCAACAGCGCATCGCCATCTCACTACCACTGCGACCAACTGGGCACGCCAATGGTCCTGACGGACCAGACCGGCCAAGTGGCCTGGGTAGCAAGCTGGATCCCTGGGGCAATGTGCTGCAGGAGTACAACCCGCAAGGCATCCTCCAGGCGATCCGGCTGCCAGGGCAGCACCATGACAGGGAAACGGGGCTGTATTACAACCGGCATCGGTATTACGATCCGGTGGTGGGGAGCTATATCAATCAGGATCCGATTGGGTTAGCGGGGGGATCTCATAATACTTCATACCCAAAATCACCAACTATCGCTATGGACCCTCTCGGTCTTTTTGATATTGCAGGAGGCGCTTTAGATTTGTGGGGTGTTGTTTCCGGAAGGAAATCCGCAAAAAAGAGATCGTGTAAATGTGATGCAATTTTAAAGAGAAAGCAGGCATATGAAGAGTTGGTAGCAAAACTCTCGCGAGGTACCCCGATGAGTGAATGGGATAACGAGGCACTAAGATATTTAGACAAACAAAGAAAAATAGATGCACTCACGGCCGCAGAGATCGGGTTTGAGTTTGGCTCAGACGCATTGATCGCTGCGGGAACTTCTGGTGGATTATCGGGAGCGAAAGCTGTTGCCGCGGAATACGGCGCAATGGTTAGCGCCACACCCAAAGGTTATGACAATTCAGCTCATGCAGCAGGGCGAGGGAATTGGACCATTTCAACATCTGATGAATGTGAATAAAATGAAAAAATATATTGCTGGTATTTTGCTGACTTCTTTCACGGTCACGGGTGCTATATATTTCTTTTACTCAAATACCAAAACCTCCGAATTCTGCATACCCAATAGCAAAAAATGCATAACCGTAAAAGGCAAATGGACTCTGCCTACTCAATTCGCAGGCAAAGAATCACTACTTATTGTGAGCACACCATTTTTCAGCAAAAAGAATAGAAAAACTCTCGATATATATTTTCCTGCAGGAGAATTTGGCGGGCTTCTTGAAAGAAAAGACGCATTGATTGACTACAAATCCTATGACTGGGGAAGAGTTATGCAGTTCAATTTAAAAAACGAAGCCGTAAAAAATTTTAATTCAAGCGGCTTCTTTGAAGGAAAATTTTATGTGAAAGACAAACACGTAGTATTATCGTGCAACAACAATGACTGCTTGAACGATATAGTCTCTATTCACAATCCGAAATTGACAAAATAATTAATCAGCCTGCCTTCGCTGAACAAGCCCCAAGCATTCCAGGATGAACATGCTAATGCCGCATGAACCTCAGTCATACAGTTGCCCAGCAAAAATTGCTTATCCATAACATACGCAATTGAATTTCTGAATAATTTATTTACCATGCTGGTCGATAATTAATCGCATGGAGCCTGGCGCTCACCATTCGATGCCGAATTTATCTTGATGGATATATTGTCTTGAGAAAGACAAATATATCTAACATTGATTTTGAAAATTTTTGAATAACACATTCCATTTCCAAGAGGGACGCACATGGCCTCCAACCCCACCCAAACCCTGATCCGCATCCTGCTCGCAACCCTGTCTCTCTCCGCAGCCACTGCCACTTACGCCGCGCAGTGCCCGCTGATTCCCGATGGCAATGCCACTCTGGAAGAGTCCGAGAGGGCTGCACTGCTCAGCGAGTTCAAGTTCGAGGCGCTGGACAAGGAACTGGCCCGCAAGCACAAGAAGAATCTTTCTTCCTCGGGCGGGGACTTGTTGACCATGCGGGATCTGCTGGGACTGCAGCAACTGAGCCTGCAGGAAGAGAACGTGATGCGCATGTGGGCGGATCAGCAGCCCAAGTCGTTCTTTGCCCAGCTCAATGCGGGCCTCTATTACGGCAACAAGGCATTTGGCGCCCGTGGCGAGGCGCCGGCCTCCAGGGTGACGGGCAGCCAGTGGAACAGTGTCAAGCAGCTCAGCGCGAAGGCCCAGCCGTATCTGCAAAAGGCCATGGCGCTGGATGCCCGCTCGGCCTTGCCGCAGACGATGCTGATTGGATTGGCCGCGATGGAAAACCAGGTGGGTGGGCGTACTGCGGCGCAGTGGCTGCAGGCGGCCGATCAGGCCGATCCCAAGAACCTGGCGGCCCGCGTCAATGCCCTCAATTACCTGAGCCCGCGCTGGGGCGGGTCCTTGGAGGGCCTGGACCAAATGGTGTCACAGGCCGTGAAGTCGCTGCCATCGGCCAGCGCCGGCTATCTCCAATACAACCTGGTGCTTGCCAAGGCCAGCCATTACGAAGTCGTCGACAAGGACAAGAGCAAGGCCCAGGCCCTCTACAAACAGGCCAAGGACATGTGCGACAACTCGGAGGCCGCACGGGCGGGCATGGTCAGGACGTACCAGTAATCAGGAAACAAGGCAGGCCCAAAGGCCTGCCTTGTTTTATCGCCCACAGCCTGCGGGCACACACACCCTCAAAACGTCGCCGAAGGCAGATCCTGCCGACTGAACACCAGCGACACCTTGGCTTCTTCCGGAATGGGCGGCAGTGACGCATCCCATTGCTGCCAAGCCTGGCGCAGCTCAGCCAGGCGCTGGGGCTCGCGGTCGCGCAGGTTGGCGCGTTCGCGCGGGTCCTGGGCGACGTTGAAGAGGTATTCCACGCCTTCGATCTGCAGGTATTTCCAGTCGCCGCGCACCAGGGCGCGCTGGGCGCGGTGCTTCATGCGCCAGCACAGGTCGCGCTCGGGGTTCCAGGTACCGTCTTCCATCAGGGGCAGCAGGCTGACGCCGTCCAGCGGGTAGTCGGCGTGGCCGTCCACGCCCGCGGCGGCCAGGAAGGTGGCCGACCAGTCCATGGTCAGGTTGGGCGTGTCGCTGACGGCGCCTGCCGGCATGCGGTCAGGCCAGCGAGCCAGCAGGGGCACACGGATGCCGCCTTCGAGCAGGTCCATCTTCTGGCCGATGAAGGGCCAGTTGTTGGAGAAGCGTTCGCCGCCGTTGTCGCTGGTGAAGACGATGAGCGTGTTCTCGGCCATGCCCTTTTTCTCGAGCGCGTCCAGCACCCAGCCAATGCCTTCGTCCATGTGGTGGATCATGCGCTGGTAGGTCTCGATGGTGCCGCCGTCGGTGTGCTTGCCGAAGCCGCCGATGCGCCGCGATTCCGCCAGGTCGTCGCGCGTGAGCCAGGGCCAGTGCGGGGCGCTGTAGTGCAGGGACAGGTAGAAGGGCTTGTCGGCCGTCTGGCGCTCGACGAAGTCCACGGCGCGGCGGCTCAGCAGGTCGGTGAGATAGCCCTCTTCCTCGTGCGGCTCCTCGTTGATCCAGAAGTCGGGGCGGCCACGCGGGTCGCAGTGGGCGAAGTAGTCGGCGCCGCCTGCGTGAAAGCCGTAGAACTCCTCGTAGCCCGACATGCGCGGGCCGAAATGCGGCGGGTAGCCCAGGTGCCATTTGCCGACCAGGGCGGTGGCGTAGCCGGCGTCGCGCAGCAGCGAGGCCACGGTGGGATGGTCGGGCGGCAGGCCCAGCACCTTGTCGCCGTGGACGCTGGCGATCGGCTCCTCGGCCGCGCCGCGCAGGCGGTACTGCCAGCGGCCCGTGGCCAGGGCAAAGCGTGTGGGCGAGCACACGGCCGAGTTGGAATAGCCGCGCGTGAAGCGCATGCCCTGCGCGGCCATGGCGTCCAGGCGGGGCGAGACATCGGTGGCGCGGCTGTGCGCATCGCGCGCGCCCGTGCAGCCGAGGTCGGCATAGCCGAGGTCATCGGCCAGGATGAAGATCAGATTGGGGCGCTGGGTTGCCATGGGAGCCAGGAGACAGTGGATGCGTTGGGAAAGGGAGTATCGCCAAAACGGCGGTGCCTCAGGGCCACAGGCCCTGGTGGCGGCTTCAGTCGTTGGTCAGGTGGATGCGCTTGACCAGGGCGGCCCACTGCGCGGACTGTCCCTTGGCACGCGCCTGGGCCTCGGCCACGGTGGAGCCGACCATCTCGATGTCCAGGGCCTTGGCGCGTTCCTTTTGCTCGGGTGCGCGGATGGCCTCGTTCATGGCGTCGACAAAGCGCTTTTGCACGGCAGGCGGCACGCCCTTGGGTGCGGCCAGCAGAATCCAGAAGGTGCCGTCGAACTCGGGAAAGCCCGACTCGGCAATGGTCGGCAGCTCGGGCGCCAGCGCCGAGCGCGTCTTGCCCGAGGTGGCCAGGGCGATCAGCTTGCCGCTCTGGACCTGGGGCAAGACCGTGGGGCCGGCCAGGAAGCCGCAGTCCACCTGGCCGCCCAGCAGGTCCTGCATGGCCGGCGCGGGGCCCTTGTAGGGCACATGGACCATCTTGGCGCCCGAGGTAGCCAGCAGCGATTCCATGACCAGGTGGCCCGGCGAGCCCGCGCCGCCCGAGGCATAGGTCAGCTCGCGCGTCTTGCTGGCGGCCACCATATCCTTGACGGACTTGAAGCCCGTGCCCGGGCCGCAGACCAGGGTCTGCGAGAAGCGCGCGGCCACGACCAGGGTTTCCAGCGCGTCGGCCTTGTAGCCCATGTTCTTGTAGACATGGGGGTTGACGGTGAGCACGGGGTCCATGGCCCACAGCCAGGTGTAGCCATCGGGCGCGGAGCGCGCGACCTCGGCCGCGCCGATGTTGCCGTTGGCGCCCGGCTTGTTGTCCACGACCACGGCCTGGCCCAGCGCCGCCTGCATGGCGGCGGCCACGGGGCGCAGCGAGATGTCGGACGGGCCGGCCGGCGGATTGGGCACGACGATGCGGATGGGCTTGGCCTTGGGCCATTCCTGGGCCAGGGCGGGCGCCGCGCACAGGCCGGCGGCGACCAAAGCCAGGGCGGCACGCGCCAGGGCTGCGAGGGGGCTGGGCATACTTGTCTCCTTGTCGTTGTCTTGCGGCCAATGTACGCAGGCCGCCGACAATGCATCTAATCCATCATCCCTAGCGTAAACCCGAAACCGGCCCGCGAGTCCATGACCGACCTCCACCGCTGGCGCCACCCCGCCGTGCTCGACGACATGTTCCTCTACCACCTGGCGCGGCTGCAGGCGGCCGCTGGCAGCCGCGTGGTGCGCCTGTGCGAGGGCCGCTACGGCATCACGCGGCGCGAGTGGCGCATGCTCTGCCTGCTGGCCGAGGCCGGGCAGCTGCAGCCCTCGCAGCTGGCCGAGCAGGCGCAGCTGGACCGCACGCGCACCTCGCGCGCGGTCACGGCGCTGCTGGCCAAGGGCCTGGTGTGGAAAGAGAGCCAGGTGGGCGATGCGCGCCGCGCACTGCTGCGCCTGAGCGACACGGGCCGCGCCCTGCATGCCGAGCTGTTCCCGCAGGTGCAGGCCATCAACCGCGAGCTCATGGACGCCGTGCCCGAGCCAGAGCTGCAGGCCATGGCCAGCGCCTTTGCGCGCATCCGCGCCCGGGCGCGGGAGCTGGAGGCCAGCAGCCCGCCGCCCAAGGCGCCGCGCAACCGCAAGCGCACGGCCTCGACCTGACAGGGCCGACAGACAAGCATGCTCCAATGGCACGCAGATCAACTCTGCGGCCTTTCCCATGAAAGCTCTACTCCTCGGCCTGGCGGCCGCCATCTGCGCAAGTACCACCATGGCCGCACCGGCCACGGCCGTCCTTGGCGAAAAGCCGCTGCAGGCAACGGGGCCACTTGACCCACTGCGGGGTGTTCTGCTGATGCCGAGCCAAAGCGCGCCGCCGGTCGTACTGATCGTCCCCGGCTCAGGCCCCACCGACCGCAACGGCAACAGCCCGTTCGGCCTCAAAGCCTCGACCTACCAACTGCTCGCACAGGAACTGGCCACCCAGGGCATTGCCACCGTACGCATCGACAAACGTGGCATGTTCGAAAGCTACAAGGCCGTGGAGGACCCCAATGCCGTGACCATCCAGGCCTATGCCGAAGATGTGCACCACTGGGTGGACGCCATCCGCAGCGAGACCGGTGCCCAATGCGTCTGGGTGCTGGGACACAGTGAAGGTGGACTGGTCGCTCTGGAGGCTGGTCAGGGCCGCTCCGATATCTGCGGACTGATATTGGTAGCAGCTCCTGGTCGCCCAATGGGGCAGACGCTTCGGGAACAGCTCAAGGAAGACCCCGCCAATGCACCGATCCTGGACCAGGCGTTACCGGTCATCGATGCTCTGGAAGCAGGCAGGCGCGTGGATACCCGCCAGATGGACAGGCCGCTCAACACCATGTTCCATGCCAGCGTACAAGGCTTTCTCATCAACACCTTCGCGCTGGACCCCGCTCGCCTGATAGCGGGCTATTCCAAACCCGTGCTCATCATTCAAGGTGAGCGCGACCTGCAGATCAAGCCAAAGGATGCTCAGCGTCTGGCCAAGGCTGCACCGAACGCCAAGCTTGTGCTGTTGCCCGCCACCAACCATGTGCTCAAGAAGGTGGAGACCAACGATCGCGCTGCCAATCTTGCAACCTATGACAAGGAGGGGCTGCCGCTAGTGCCCGGGGTTTCCAGCACCATTGCCCGGTTCATAACGTCAGCCACCGTGAAGCGATAGGCGAGCCGTTGGCTCACCCCTGCAGGTACACCACGTGCGTGTGCGTGTACTCGTACAGGCCGTGCTTGCCATCAGCCCCGCCCACGCCCGACTTGCGCACGCCCGCATGGAAGCCCTGCATGGCCTCGAAGTTCTCGCGGTTGATGTAGGTCTCGCCGAAGTCGATCTCGCGCATGGCCTGCATGGCCTTGGACAGGTCGCGCGTGTACAGAGAAGAGGTCAGGCCGTACTCGCAATCATTGGCCAGGGCGATGGCCTCGTCCAGGTCTTCCACCACCTGGATGGGCAGCACGGGGCCGAAGATTTCCTTGCGCATGATCTCCATGCCGGCATGGCAGCCGGCCAGCACCGTGGGCTGGAAGTGAAAGCCCGCGCCCAGGTCTGCGGCCTGCCCGCCCGTGACCAGTTGCGCGCCGTCGGCGATGGCCTGGCGCACCTTGGCCTGCACGCTGTCCAGGCCCTTTTGGTTGATCAGCGGGCCCATTTCCACGTCGGGCCGCGCAATCGGGTCGCCGTAGCGCGTGGCGGCCATGGCCTGGGCGATGCGGGCCGTGAACTCGTCGGCCACCTGGCGCTGCACGTAGACGCGTTCGGCGCAGTTGCAGACCTGGCCGGTGTTGATGATGCGCGAGTCGCGGATGGCGCGCACGGCCAGGTCCAGGTCGGCATCGGCCAGCACGATGGCCGGGGCCTTGCCGCCCAGCTCCAGGTTGAGCTTGGTGATGTGGGACGCGGCGGCTGCGGCGATGCGCTCGCCCGTGGCCACGCTGCCCGTGAAGCTGACCATGTCCACGCCCGCATGGCCGGCCAGCGCAGCGCCCGTGCCGCCCTGGCCATAAACCACGTTGAACACGCCGGCCGGCAACTCGCACTGGGCCAGCAGCTCGGTGAAGGCGTGGCAGTTGATGGGCGTTTCCTCGCTGGGCTTGATGACGATGGTGTTCCCAGTGAGCAGGGCCGGCGCCATCTTGCGGGCGATCAGGAAGAAGGGGAAGTTCCAGGGCAGGATGCCCGCGACCACGCCCAGCGGCTTGCGCAGCAAAAAGATCTGCTCGTTGGCCCGGTCGCTGGTGATGACTTCGCCCTCTATGCGGCGCGCCCATTCGGCCATGTAGTCCAGATAGTCGGCGGTGAAGTTCACCTCCACCTCGGCCAGGCCCAGGACCTTGCCCTGCTCCTCGGTGATGGTGCGCGCAATGCGCGCGGCGTTGTCGCGGATGCGGGCCGCCACGCGGCGCAGGTACTGCGCGCGCTCCACGGCCGGGCGGCGCGCCCAGGCCTTGTGGGCGCCGCGCGCGGCGGCGATGGCGCGGTCCACATCGGCCTGGCTGGACAGGGGCGAGCGCGCCAGCACCGCGCCCGTGGCGGGGTTGGTCACCTCATGCAGTTCGGCGCTGTCGGTGAAGCTGCCGGCGATGAAATTGCGCAGCACGGTAGGGGATGCCATGGAGTTCTCCTTGGGTTCAGTAGGTGCGGGATGCAGGGGGGGCCGCCTGGTCCGTGGCTTGCGTGGCGCGATAGCGCCCCAGGTTGGCCAGCGCGGCCTGGCGCAGCAGGCTGATGTCTATGCCCACGGCGATGAAGCGGCAGCCCCAGTCCGCATAGCGGCGCGCATCCTCCTCGCGCGGCGCGAGGATGCCGCAGGCCTTGCCGGCGGCCAGCGTGGCCTGGACGGTGCGGCGTATGGCGTCCTGCACCTCGCCCTGGCTGGCGTCGCCCGCATGGCCCATGCCCGTGGACAGGTCGGCGGGGCCGATGAAGACGGCGTCCACGCCATCGACGGCCGCAATCTCGGCGGCATTGGCCACGCCCCGGGGCGACTCGATCTGCACGATCAGGCACAGCTGTTCATGCGCCGTGCGGATGTAGTCGGGCACGGCATCCCAGCGCGTGGCCCGCGTCAGGCCGCCGCCCACCCCGCGCACGCCATGGGGCGGGTAGCGCATGGCGTGCACGAGTTCGCGCGCCTGCTCAGCCGTCTCCACCATGGGCACCATCAGCGTCTGCACGCCCACGTCCAGCAGTTGCTTGATGAGCACGGTGTCGCCCTGCACGGCGCGCACCACCGGGTGCGTGGCGTAGGGCGCCACGGCCTGCAGCTGGCCCAGCAGCGTGGGCACGGTGTTGGGGGCATGCTCGCCATCGACCAGCATCCAGTCGTAGCCCGTGGTGGCGATGATCTCGGCCGCATAGGGCGTGGCAAAGCCGGCCCAGATGCCGTACAGCGGCTCGGCGCGCCGCAGCGCGGCCTTGAAGGGGTTGTCAGGCAGTTGCATGGCGGACTCCTTCAGTGCGTGTACGGGCGGTGCAAGGCGCACTCGGGATTGAGCTCCACGCCGAAGCCAGGCCTGTCCAGCGCCGACAGGCGCATGCGGCCGTTGACGGGCACGGGCTCGCCCAGCAGCTGCGGATGGAACATGGGCACGACCTCGTCGGCCTTGGGGGCCATCATCAGGAACTCGGCAAACGGGCTGTTGTGGCGCGTGGCCACGAAGTGGTAGCTGTAGACGCTGGAGCCATGCGGGATGACCAGGGCCTGGTGGGCATCGGCCAGGGCCGAGATCTTGAGCAGCTCGGTGATGCCGCCGCACCAGCCCACGTCGGGCTGGATGATGTCGCAGCAGCCCATCTCCAGCAGCTGGCGAAAGCCCCAGCGCGTGGCCTCGTGCTCGCCCGTGGTCACCAGCATGCCGGTGGGCACGTTCTTGCGCAGGGCCGCGTAGCCCCAGTAATCGTCGGGCGGCAGGGCCTCCTCGATCCACTTGAGGCCATGGGCCTGCGCACCCTGGGCCAGGCGCGTGGCGTAGTTCACATCCAGGCTCATCCAGCAGTCCAGCATGAGCCAGAAGTCCGGGCCCACGCGCTCGCGCATGGTGGCCAGCTCCTGCAGGTTGCGGCGCAGCCCTTCCTCGCCCTCGGCCGGGCCGTGGTGCAGCGGCATCTTGCCGCCGATGAAGCCCATCTTCTGTGCCAGGTCGGGCCGCGCGCCCGTGGCGTAGAACTGCAGCTCGTCGCGCACGGCGCCGCCCAGCAGCTGGTGCACGGGCTCGCCGCGCACCTTGCCCAGCAGGTCCCACAGCGCCAGGTCCACGCCCGAGATGGTGTTGATGACGATGCCCTTGCGGCCGTAGTACAGGGTGGACAGGTACATCTGGTCCCAGATGCGCTCGATGTCGGTGACCCGGGCGCCTTCGAGGAAACGCGCCAGGTGCTTTTCGACGATGTAGGCCGCAGGCTCGCCGCCCGTGGTCACGGCAAAGCCCACGCGTCCGGCGCTGTCCTCGATCTCCACCACCAGCGTGCCCAGCACGTTGATGCCGAAGCTGCGGCGGCTTTGCCGGTACTCGGGGTACTTGGCCATGGGCGTGGCGATGTGGTCGTCGATCCAGTGGCCGTCGGACTGGTCGTGGTAGTCGGCGCCGCCGCCCTTGAGCGTGAAGGCGCGCACCTGCTTGATGGTGGGGATCTGTGTCATGGGATGGTTGTGCTCCGTGTGCAAGTGGTTCAGGCGGCCGACGGTGCGGCCAAGGCCGGCGCCAGGCGTGCGCGCACGCCCAGCACCAGGGCCGCAGCCAGCAGCGTGGTGCCGGCCAGCAGGTACAGGCCGGCCGCCGGGGAGTGGAAAAAGCCCTCGGCCCAGTTCTTGACGATGGGGGCGATGAAGCCCCCCACGGCGCCGAGGGAGTTGATGAAGGCGATGCCGCCAGCGGCCGCAGCGCCGGCCAGCGTGTTGGCAGGAAAGGTCCAGAACACGGGCTGCACGGCGATGAAGCCGGCCGCCGCCAGGCACAGCGCGGCCACACCCAGCAGGGGGCTGGAGAAACTCACCGATGCAGCCATGCCCACGGCAGCCATCACCAGCGTCAGGCTGGCGATGCCGCGCGGCTGGCCTGTCCGCTCGGCATGGCCCGGAATCCACCAGGCGGCCAGCAGCGCGCACAGCCAGGGAATGGCCGAGACCACGCCCACCAGCAGGCCCACCTTGGTGCCCAGCAGGCCCGCCACCTGGCTGGGCAGGTAGAACACCACGCCATAGACGCTGGCCTGGATCAGCAGGTAGATCAGCGCCAGGTAGAGCACGCGCGGCTGGCACAGCGCGGCCAGCAGGCTGTGGCCGTGGCCGCCCTTGGCGCGCTCTTCGCTGTCGAGGATGTCCTGCAGCAGCGCCTTGTCCTCGCGGCTGAGCCAGGTGGCGTCGGCGGGGCGGTTGTCCAGGTGGAAATACGCCCAGATGCCCACGGCCACGGCCATCAGCCCCTCCACCGCGAACAGCCACTGCCAGCCGTGCCAGCCACCGATGCCGTCCAGCTCCAGCAGCAGGCCCGATAGCGGGCTGCCGAAGATGAAGGCCAGCGGCGCGCCGAAGTAGAAAAAGCCCATGGCCTGCGCGCGGTGCGCTGCCGGGAACCAGTAGGTCAGGTACAGGATGACGCCGGGGAAGAACCCCGCCTCGGCCACGCCCAGCAAAAAGCGCAGCACATAGAACGTGGTCTGGTCGTGGGCGAACATCATGGCCGCCGACACCAGGCCCCAGGTGACCATGATCCGGCACATCCACATGCGGGCGCCCACGCGGTGCATGATTAAGTTGCTGGGCACTTCCAGCAGCGCATAGCCTGCGAAGAACACGCCCGCGCCAAAGGCGAAGGCCGCATCGCTGATGCCGGTATCGGCCTGGAAGGCCACCTTGGCAAAGCCCACGTTGGCCCGGTCCAGGAAGGCCATGATGTACATGAGCAGCAAGAAGGGCAGCAGGCGCCAGGAGATCCTGGCGAGCAGGGGAGCGGGGAGTTTTTTCATGACTTTCCTTGCAGGCAATGAGAGGCCGTCACGCCCGGTCGTCCGGAGCGCTGAAGGCGTGCTTTGATGAAGGTGCGAGCGCGGCCGCGGCGTTGGTGCCGGCCGCGTCGGCGCGTCATGAAACAGGCGATGGGCTGTGCATGTCTTGTCTCCTGGATTGGGTCTGTTTTTTCTTGTCGCAGGGCCAATGTACGGCGCATGATCGATGCTCAACAAATCGAATTTCGGTCACATCCGATACCTTGCGCTTATGCCTGACAAGCCGCCCGAATCCGCCCCGCCCGTGCTGCACCGCAGCCTGCTCAACCGTCTGCGCTACAAGCACCTGCACATGCTGGTGGCGCTGGGATCGAGCCTGAACCTGCACCGCGCATCGCTGAGCCTGGCCATGTCCCAGCCTGCAGCCACGCGCATGCTGCGCGAGATCGAGGACATGTTCGGCTGCCAGCTCTTCGAGCGCCTGCCGCGCGGCATGCGGCCCACGGCGCTGGGCGCGCAGCTGGTGCGGTTTGCCGAGGCTTCGCTCAACAGCCTGGACCGCTGCGCCGAGGACCTGGCCGCGCGCCGCCAGGGCGGCTACGGCTACCTGTCCATCGGCACCATCATGGGCGCAGCACCCGACCTGGTGATGACTGCCGTGGCCCGCATGAAGGCGCAAAGCCCGCAGCTGCGCCTGCGCATCATGGGCGACACCAGCGACCAGATCCTGCGCCTGCTGGACCAGCGGCGCATCGACCTGGCCATTGCACGGCGCAGCCCCACGGCAGACAGCAGCGGCTACGGCTTCGAGGAACTGGGCAACGAGCGGCTGCTGCTCGTCGTGCGCAGCGGCCATGCGCTGGCGCGCCGGCGCAAGCTCGACTGGGAGGAACTGGTGCGCGACTGGCCCTGGATCCTGCAGCCGGCCACCAGCCCCGCGCGCATCGCGCTCGACCAGCTGCTGCAGCGCCTGGAGCTGCCCGCGCCGGCCGACATCATCGAATGCAGCTCGGTGTACTCCATGCAGCAACTGGTGCAGCTGACCGATGCCGTGATGCTGCTGTCCGAATCCGCGCTCAAGGACTATCTGCGCATGGGCCTGGTCAGGGCGCTGCCGGTCTGCATCGACGTGCCCATGGCGCCCTTCGGCATCCTCACCCGCACCGACGACGCGCCCACGCAGGAGCAGCAGCGCTTTATCGCGCTGCTGCGTGCGCAGGCCCGGGGGCTGGCTCAGGCGGGTTGAGCCAGCACCGCTCGCGTTTCGACCTGCAATCTCGCATGGCGCAGGGGAACGGCAGTTGCCGGGCCTGCTCGGCGGCCTGCCGTCACGCGGCCTGGGTTTCAACACCGGCGTGCAGTTCATGGGCTACTACACGGCCGTGCTGAGCGTGCCGGCGCCGGTGAAGCTGTTCTGATTTTTGCGCTGCAAGGGTCAGAACATTCTGAGATTTGGGTTCAGCGCCGCGCCCGCCGTCCACAAGGCCCAAGGCCGTTGCCATACTGGGTTACCGAAGCCGCCGCACCGCTGGCGGCTTCTTGCTTTGTGTGGCTTTGTGTCTGTCGTTCCTGCGAGGTGCCCATGGGTCTGGCCCTGGTTCAAAGTCGTGCGCTGCTGGGGCTGGCCGCCCCGCGTGTCACCGTGGAAGTGCATCTGGCCAACGGCCTGCCGTCGTTCACGCTGGTGGGTCTGGCCGATGTCGAGGTCAAGGAAGCGCGTGAACGCGTGCGCTCGGCGCTGCTGAACTCCGGGCTGGAGTTCCCGAGCAACAAACGCATCATCGTCAACCTGGCACCCGCCGACCTGCCCAAGGATTCGGGGCGCTTCGACCTGCCGATTGCGCTGGGCATTCTCGCGGCCAGCGGCCAGATCAATGGCGATGCGCTGGCCGACTATGAATTCGCGGGCGAGCTGTCGCTGTCGGGCGCCCTGCGGCCCGTGCGCGGCGCGCTGGCCACAGCCCTGGCCCTGCACCGCCAGCAGGACGGCGCCCGCCTGGTCCTGCCGCCGGGCAGCGCGCAGGAGGCGGCCTTCGTGCCGTCGGCCCAGGTGTTCTGCGCACCACCTGCTGGACGTGGTGCGCCGCTTCATCACACGCTCGGCCAATGCCCTGGTGCAGGCGGAGCAGGAACCGGACGATACCTGCTGCAGCGACGAAAGCGAGGACACCGAAGAGACCGACGAAACCGACGCCTTGCCGGCAGCAGGCGACACCCAGACATGCCCCGGCCCGGGCTGGCATGCGGTGCAGCCGCAGCCCGCCGTCGCCGTGCGCAGCAGCCTGGACCTGGCCGAGGTGCGCGGCCAGGCCCAGGCGCGGCGCGCGCTGGAAATCGCTGCGGCCGGAGGCCACGGCCTGCTGCTGGTGGGGCCGCCGGGCTCGGGCAAGTCCATGCTGGCCCAGCGCTTTGCCGACCTGCTGCCGCCCATGAGCGATGACGAGGCGCTGGAGGCCGCCGCCATCGCCAGCCTGGCCGGCCGCTTCACGCCCGAGCGCTGGCGCCAGCGCCCCACGGCCAGCCCGCATCACACGGCCAGTGCCGTGGCCCTGGTCGGAGGAGGCTGTGGATTCCACCAAAAGACTGAACTACACAATAAAATTCTTAACTCGGGCGGAAGCCCACAGCACATTAGTTTTCCACACTGACCTGCTGTTTTTGCGGGGCAGCCGCGATGGACTGCGGCGAAGCGTTGCCTGCAGGCACATAGAACTCGCGGCGGTGCGTTGCCTGCAGGCACATAGAACTCGCGGCGGTAGGGCTGAGCTGGTCACCAGGGGCTGCCTGGCGTGAGTGGGTCCCACGCATCGAGACCACCCGAGGCCTCGGCGTCGAAGGCATCCACGCTGAGCTGGCCGTACAGGGCGAATGCGCTGGGTCGGGCGCGAACGAGGAGCGAAGCCTCGGACGTTGATCAATGCGGAGTGGGTTCGAGTGCTCCGCCGCCCTACCGCACTGGCGCACTGGCGCGATGAGGGGTGAGCATCGTTTGGATGGCTCAAATCGAGCCTGAGTGACGCGCTCCCGGGGACTTCGCGGCCACCATGCTGCTCCCTACAGGGAGGCTTATTCAAAACACCGAGGGCGCTGAGCGCTCCGTAGAAAGGCTCGCCCTCGCACAAGGACAGCTGTCGCCCAGGAGCGGGCGCCTGCTAGGTTTGCGAGCTATCCGCTCTGTTATCGTAGAACTTCTGATGCTTATCTACAGATAACGGTATACACAACATGCCCGATACGATCACCTTACTGGGGAAACGCGGCGAGTACGCAATTGGGAGCCAGCTTTTACGCCCGTTAAAAGACGGGTCTCACCCGATATTTGATCCGTGCCACCTTGGGGAAAAGGCGGAGTTACTCGACTTCGTAGTGCGGCTTCAAGAAGACGGACATCCTTTTGGTCCCTATTTTTTCTTGCAGGTTAAAGCGACCGGCAACAAACCTGAAGGAGGTTCCATACGCGCGGATTTCTCTCAAGAGGAAGTCACACGAGCCCAAGCAATGAAAGCTCCTGTCTATGTCGCGGCGGTAGATGCATCCGAATGCAATCAGGAGAAGATCTACATCCAACCGATTTACAACGGAAGGAAAAAAGGGATATCTCGAATAAAAACGTCGAAGCCTCTTGCTGATGTGAATGTGCTTCTGGCACTCTACGAAGAGGTAAAGGCACATTTTGAGTGCTCAACGGCGACGTTCAATGCCCCTTCGGGCCATCAGGAAGAGATCGGTGATGAGGAGCAAGGCAATGGATGAGCGTAGTGCAGATCGATTCGCGACGTCTCTTGTTGCGCTTAGCTTGATCAGAGCTGGCTTTGAGGTCAGAGAGTCCGTGCGGTTTGGATCGAAAGTAATTGATATTCTTGCCAACCGGTTCGAAGACGACGGAAGTGAAACTATATTTGGAGTCGAATGCAAGTGGGTACGATTTCTCAACAACCTGCACAGAGAGAACTACTTCGCCCAAGCAAGCGCTTTAGCACTAAATAGCTTTCCCATCGAAGTCGCCGTCGTTATCGGTGACGGTGCCCAGATTCGCGTGACACCCGCCCTCCAAAAGCACATGGTTTTCGATGCCTCCGAGATGACTGTTGAACCCTTATAGGCGGAAGATATGCGAAGGCTTTTATCGCTGAGCGGCTGACTCTCAGTAGGTCAGAGCGCATTGCCGAACGTCCGCTCAGGGTCGATTGCTGGCCGACACGAACGACCACTGATAGGTCGCTCATTTTTGTCGCGCTGCCCCATCAAGTCTGCCCTCCGGCGACAGACCACACCCAGCCCAAAGCCGACGTGCTTGGCAGGTGGTCCCCGATCCAACGGCATCACGGCTCACGCCTCCCTATGTTCCAGCGAGTATTTTTATGGCACTGTCGACTGACTGCCGCTTCCTCCAGAATTCCCTCCAGGGATCTTCCTGCTGAAAACTCAAATACTCCCGCGCCGTCGCAATTGTCCACTGCGCGCCGCCCTTGAGCTCCTTGAGCTGCTCCCAACCCACCGGCATCGAAACCCCCAACCCGGGCCGCGAGCGCGCTGAGAAGGCGCACGCGGTGGTCTGCCCATGGCCGTTGCGAAGGTAGTCGATGAAGATTCTCCCGACGCGGTTTTTGCCGCCCATCACAGAAACGAACCGGCTTGGGATCACCCGCGCCATGTGCTTCACCACGGATTGCGAGAACGCTTTCACCTCGGTGTAGTCGCGCTTGGGCGTGATCGGCACCACTATGTGCAGTCCCTTTCCACCGCTGGTCTTGAGCCAGCACTCCAGGCCCAGCTCGGCGAGCATCACGCGGGTGAGCTGCGCGGCCTCCTGAAGCATCGGCCAGGTGACACCCTCTCCAGGATCAAGGTCCAGCACGAACCGGTCCGGCTGGTCGATGCGGGCGACCTTGGAGTTCCACGTGTGGAACTCAACCACGTTCATCTGCGCTGCCGCAATCAGCGCGTTTGCGGAGTTCACAGCCAACAGCGCCTCGTGACCGGGCCACAGGGCGGGGTCCAGTTCCTTGAGCCCCGGCATCTTGCTTTCTGGGTGCTTCTGAAAAAACAACTGCCCCGTAATCCCGTTTGGCGCTCGGACCAGCGATGCTGGCCGATCCTTGAGATGGGGCAGCATCCACTCGGCAACGCTTTCGTAGTAGCGCACAAGATCAATCTTGCGCAATCCCGTGGTGGGGTCAATCACCCGGTCGGGATGAGTGATCTTGACCTTGGAGATCGTCTGCGCTGCCTTGGACTCTGTCGCAACGGGGGCAAGCGCTGAGGCGGCTGGGTTCTTCACGCGCTCGCGGATGATCATCTTCGCCGGCTTGTCCGTGCGGATACCTCGGAACACCGCGTGCCGAATGCGTTTGTCGGGGGTCCATTCCCCAAACGCCACCTCCACCACCAGGGAGGGACGGACCCACCGCTCAGCACCGACCTTGCGCTTGGACCACCGGCCCGGCTTGAACTCGGCTGCGTCCAGAGGCGGGTCCGGAACTTCGAGCTTCACCAATCGGGCATGCAGTTCGGCCCCCGTCGAGGAACCCCATCCCGTGCCGACGGATCCGGCCGCCACAAGCTTCCCCTCCTCGTGATAACCCAGCAGCAGACTACCGACCTCTTTGGCAGCGCCAGTGCGGTCGGTGAAGCCCAGAACCACGAACTCCTGCCTGTGCTGGCACTTGAGCTTCATCCAGCTGTCGGTCCTCCCGGATTCATACGTTGCATCCGCCCGCTTGATCATCAGGCCCTCTAGCCCCATGTCGCAGGCGGCGCCCAAAAGCTGGGAGGGCGCGACCTCGAAAGCCTGGCTAAACCGGACGGTGCTGCTCTCGCGTTTGTCGAACAGCTCCTGGAGCAGCTGCCGCCGCGCTACCAGCGGTACGCTGCGAAGGTCCTGATCGCCCAGGTAGGGCACATCGAACACGAACATCACGATTTCCCGCGTGCGAGCGTTGTCAATCGCGTTCTGAAGGCGGTTGAAATCCGGGATACCGGCGTCATTCAGCACCACGATTTCCCCATCCAGCCAAGCGCGGGTCAGGCCAAGCTCCGCGATGCAATCGGCCACCTGCTGCAGCTTCTCTGTCCAGTCATTACCGTTGCGCGTATAGAGGCGAACCTCGTCTCCTTCCACGCGCGCAAGAATGCGATAGCCGTCGAACTTGGTCTCGATGATCCAGTCGCCATCAGGGACCGACGACACCAGCGTGGCGAGTTGCGGCTCCAGCTTGGCAGGAAGGCGGGACTTTTTGGCGTTCGCCAGCGGTTGAAATGTGGCGCCAAGTGCGGATCCCGTCGTGCCAACGACCGGCTCACGTTCCTCCGCGAGTCCCAGCGGCGTCTCGACCACGCTGTCGGGCAGCGCGGCGATGACGTCGTACTCTGTGCTCGGCCGTGCCCAGGCGTCGCCGCGTTTCTTGAACAGCATCCACTGATCCTGCTTTTTCTCGCCAGGCTTCGAGATGCGCACAAGTTCCCAAAGACCCGCAAGCTTTTGGCCGTGGAGGTGGAACATGATTTTGCCCTTGGCCAGCCCGTCGCGAGGATCGCCCACGGGCTCCCACGTTCCGCGGTCCCAGATGAGGACCTTGCCGGCGCCGTACTCGCCTTTCGGAATGGTCCCCTCGAAGGTGTTGTAGTCGGTGGGGTGGTCCTCGACATGAATGGCCATGGACTTGACCTTGGGGTCGAACGATGGACCTTTTGGTACCGCCCAGCTCACCATGACGCCGTCCATCTCCAGCCGGAAGTCGTAGTGCAGACGGGACGCCCAGTGTTTCTGGATCACAAACTGCAATGGCTCCGCCGCGCCCTTTGCGCGACGAGGGAGCTTCGCAGCAGCGCCGGGGGGTTCGGAAGTCTTCGTGAAATCGCGCTTGGCCTTGTACTGTGCGAGCGGTTCGGGAGTGGATGGGGGTTTGGCTTTCGCCGTCCTCTCGGCCTTCTTCGTGGCAAGCGATTTCTTGACAGCTATGGTCGGTTTGCGCACCGCTCGTGCTTTTTCGACAGTGAGCTCCGCCCACACCGGGGCATGGTCGCTCGGACTCTCCTTGCCGCGCTCCTCGCGTTCCACTCCCGCGTCCAGCAGCTTCAGCGAGTGTCCAACGAGAATGTGGTCGATGCGCAGCCCGGCGTCGCGTTCCCACCGCTTGCGCCGGTAATCCCAGAACGTGAAGGGCACCTTGCGATGGACCTTGCCGATGGCATCCGTCCAACCTTGCGCCAGGATGCTGGCAAAGGCGGCACGCGCCTCCGGCTGCAACAGCGCGTCATCGCGCCAAGTATCGGGTTTGTAGATATCTGCGTCCGTGGGCACAACGTTCCAGTCACCCAACAGCACCACAGGGTGCCCGGAATGCCAGAGCTCCTCGGTCCGGCGCCGTAGGCGCTCGAACCAGCGAAGCTTGTAGTCAAACTTGGGGCCCGGCTGGGGATTGCCGTTGGGCAAATACAGGCAGGCAAACAAGATCCCCGTGATGGCCGCCTCCAGGTAGCGCGCCTCCTTGTCTGTCGAGTCACCAGGCAACGCCGTGACGATGGGCAGAGGGTCCGCATTGCGGCTCAGTATGGCAACGCCGTTCCAGGTGCGCTGCCCCACCACCAAGCTGCTGTACCCGGCCTCCTGCAGCGCGGCGGTCGGAAAATCAGCCGTCGGGCATTTGATTTCCTGCAGCGCGACCACATCGGGCTGGGTGCGTTGCAGCCAGTCCACCAGCAGCGCTAAACGCTTGTTGACGTTGTTGACGTTCCACGTCGCGACGCGCACAGGCTCACCGGATGCCCTTCAGGTGTTCCTCGACAGCGGCAGCATCGTTGCCCACGGCGCGGACAGCGGCTTCGAGTTGCTCCGGCGTCACGTTGAACTTCTTCGCCCAGTCGCGAACCTCGTACTCTTGGGAGAGGCTGATGCGTTTGCGGTCCTGGCCGCCGGATTGGGATTTGTCGTCGGGCATGTTGGCTCCAGAGGTGGAAACTGTAGATCAAGCGGCTTTGCGTTCAGTACCGGACTTTCGCGCGGCAGACTTGGCCGGTGTCTTCTTGGCGGAGGCCTTGCTCGCCTGCTTGGCCGGGGCTTTGGTAGCTGACTTGTCGCTGGGCTTTCCGCCGCCTTTGAGGCTGCGCTGCAGCAACGCGGTGAGATCGATGACATCGGCGGACTGAGGTGCTTCCTCCTCAGGTTCGAGCACCGTCTTTCCTTCCCCTGCCTTGGCTTTCTTCTCGACGAGTTTCATGACCTGAATGCGGAACTCATCCTTGAAGTCGGCGGGGTTCCACTTTCCGGACATTTCTTCGACCAACTGGGTGGCCATCTTGAGTTCGGCTGCGCTCACAGACTTGCGGCCCTCCGCAGGGAGATCGAGGCTGTCCAGCGTTTTGACTTCGTCGCCCCAGCGCAGCAAAGACAGCACCAGCGCTGGTCCGGAAGGTACGAGTGCCGCAAGGTGCTGCTTTGTCGCAATCACCACTTTGGCCAAGCCGATTTTTCCGGTGGAGATCAATGCTTCCCTCAGGAGGGTATAGACCTTGTCACTCTTGTTGATCGGCGCGACGTAGTAGGGGCGCTCTAAGAAGACAAACGGCAGTTCGTTGGCTTCGATGAACCGCTCGATGGATATGGTTTGTGTGGTCTTGGGAAAGACTGCTTCTATCTCTTCGGGGCTGATGATCACGTACTTGTCATCTTCGTACTCGACGCCCTTGACGATGTTCTCTTTGGTGATTTCGCGGCCGGTGCGCTTGTTCACGCGCTTGTAGCCCACCGGGTCCATGCTGCGCTTGTCCAGCCAGTCAAAGTCCACGCCTTCCTCTGTCGCCGCTGTGTGGAGGCCAACAGGGATGTGAACCAATCCGAACGTGATGGCACCCTTCCAGAGGGTGCGGCTGCCAGTGGCCATGGAGCTCTCCGCAGTTTGACTGCAGAAAGTTTGCTCGGCTGCCTTGTTGACGGATGTAGGCAGCGACTTAACGTTTCCGTAGGTTTGGGCACATTCCAGCACCAGTTGTCCGTGCCTATACTTCGGCATGGTCGATGTACTACGCCTCCTCGCCGTTCATGTTGCGGAGCCTGACCCCGGGATGTTTGAATGGGTCATCACTGAACGCGTGAACGAGGATCAATGGAAGGAAATCGATCGCGCCAAGGAAGGATACAAAACCTACAAAACCGCCATGGCCAGCGGACTGATGGCATTGGAAGAGATGATCGCCGACCTGGATGTGGGGCCGCGAAGAGACACTGAGCAGACCGACCGACAGCAGACCCCATCTGAAGGAAGGATTCAGCCAGCGACATCCGATGGGAAGGATGCTGCCTCGCCCAAGGGGCCAACGAACGCTGCCTACTTTGGATTCGGCCCCATCCGGTAGCTCCGGAATCCCATCCAGACGATGCTCACCCCTTATCCCGCCAGTGTGGCAGGGCGGCCGAGCGCTCAACCCCTGCATAGGTATTTTCTAAACTCCAGCAGCCGCTTTACTTGATCTCCGCCTCGAAGGCCTTCAGAACCGTTTGGCCGATTTTCTCATCTTGGTCCCAGCTTCCTCCGCCAACGCCGAACGCCCCAACGAACTTACCATTCACGAAAAGCGGGTAGCCGCCCGCGAACAGCACCACATGCGCGTCTGCGGTGTTGATCCCATACAGCGGTTGGGACGGCTGCGTCAGTTTTGCCTCGCCCGACGGCATCCGCATCACGGCGGAGCTGTAGGCCTTGTTGGGCACGAGCACAGTGGTGACCAGCATCGCTTCGCCGTAGCGCTTAAAGTACAGCGGCCAGCCCTTCTCGTCTGAGATAGCCCCCTGATTCCCCGGCCCCGTCCTAACGCTTATCTTTGAAGATAGGAACAGGACTGTGCATATGACTAGCCCTATGCGTGCGTTCTTCGATTGGCTTGTGAAGCAAGCACGCCTTTCTCAATAGGCATCCGACCAGCTTGGAGCGGTCGGCGGCGGGGAAGAAGGCCCTCCAGCCGCGTCGTCAACCTCGAGGCGGTCAAACAGGTTGGGGCTTGCACTGAAGCACCGAACACCCGCGCCCAGTGCGCAAGGTTCTTACGACCCGACCGATCAGCACATGGTTTATGCAGCCCGAACTCAACAGCGTTGACCAAAAGCCGCAGAACCCTAATCTGCACTACTTCGAAGGCGTCGCGAGCTCAGGAGCACGACACACTGGTCACCACGGGTAGCCGCTACTGCCGTCGGTGGTTTGCGACGCAGCGGCGGGGCGCCGGAGCACCAACTCGACGCCCAGGACACTAAGAGTGGCTAACACCACTTCGTCACAGGCCCCCGCAGAGCAGTTATGCTC